>Ga0247843_1000061_pt1 | contig 222852 bp, 191 predicted proteins | sample LaCruzMarch2017__FD_192420 | JGI IMG/M metagenome (GOLD analysis project Ga0247843, IMG submission 192420) | Freshwater microbial communities from meromictic Lake La Cruz, Castile-La Mancha, Spain - LaCruzMarch2017_8m | ecosystem: Environmental > Aquatic > Freshwater > Lake | place: Spain...
AAAAGTTGCTCCACCAACACCACCGCCGCCACCAGCGGCTGTTCCGCCCGCACCACCTTCACCACCACCTGCGCCGCCGGCTGCGCTTGCTCCAAAAGTTGCTCCACCAACACCACCTGCACCAGCGGCTGTTCCGCCCGCACCACCTGCACCAGCGGCTGTTCCGCCCGCACCACCTGCACCAGCGGCTGTTCCGCCGGCTGCGCCCAAAGTTGTTCCGCCAGCTGCGGTTGCGCCCAAAGTTGTTCCGCCACCCGCACCGCCAGCATCTGTGCCACCTGCGGCACCAGTGCCCAATAAAACTGTCTCAATCATTTCTGCCCCGGATAACCCTGGCAAATTCAGCGCAGCTGAAAAATCTGCTCCTGCTAGCCTTCATCAATTCGAGGCACCACCAGTGTCTGGTGTGCCCAAGGAATTAGAGTCGCTTCTTCATGGAAAGACTGAAAAAAACTATATTTTTGGCATGAAACGAGAATTTTTCTTTCCCCTTTTGTTCATTGTTTTCATGCTCGTCGCCGGCTATTTTTTTGTCGGAACTGGGTTCACTCATTAAATTTAAGCCTCGGGTAATCACAGGAATTAGTCTGGTTTATTTTCATAATAATCAACTCTACTGAATACTATTTGCCTTCAGTTCCCTTTTTGGGAGTCCGATGGAGAGATGTGAACGATGCTCTCTCATTTGGAGAACTCCCATGGTGTCAAGACGCACAAGGACGAAGTCTGGACAACAGTTTGGTCGGTTTGCAGACGCCCGACATGACAGCACGAGTCGTGTAAAGCGGCTTGCGTTTTACAGGCGTTATCAATCCAAAATGGCTTACAAGGCGAAACTTTTCTCAGAAGTGAACAAACTCATTTTCGTGCAGGATTTTGAGGGTGCGGGTCGGCAGCTCGCTCAATTGGCGAGTCTGTTTTGGCATGACGCAGAAATCCACTTCAGACGGATTGAAGTTGCCTGCAGAACGGAAATACTTCCTGAGGTGACTGAAGAATACCGACGTCTGAAGGCGATGAGCCCAGATCATTTTACACTTGATGCTGCCTGGCTGTTGAGTCAAATTCGCCAAGAAGAGTTATCAACAGACGAGAGTATTTCTAAAAATGACATCTTACCGCGCCCAGATATTACTGGAATGAGGAACAAAGATGTTGTTGCCTTAGATGCCGAGAGCGAAGCATTTTCGGATCAACGCCAGGCGCTCCATGGCGACACAACCAGGCAACTCGTCTCCCGCTGGGAATCAAGTCGCCCGATGACTGCAGCTCCCTCATCAAGAGGGTGGCGAGTCGAACGCTCTCCATCTTTTCCGGATGATCTGGTTCCAGCGAACATTCCAACTCTGCCAGAAGCATCAGCCGATTCAGAGATGTTTGCGTCAACTCATGAGGTTGAAGAATCGCACCCCCGAAAAGCGACTGAATTATTGAAAAGCCAGCATCCATTGCTCTCTGCAGCGCTCCGTTTGCGGGATCGTCAACCAGACAGTTCTGCTGCGTGGTTTGTTCTCGGCTGCGCACTTGAGCTTGCCGGACATCTTCAGGAGGCGGTTGATGCTTGGACTCGTTCTTATCAACTGAACCCAACATCGCTGGCTGTGCTAGCGACAATGGCTGAACTTCAACAGATTGGTGCACTTCCCGAAAATAGCCCCGACTTCGCTGAAAAGTTCGAACAATTGGACAAGTTTCTTGTGCATGGAACTTATGAAACTCATATCCAACTGTACAAACACTTTCTTGAAAAGCGAGAGAGCAATCATGCAATTGCTGCGCTTCGAACTCTTGCAGACTGGATGCAAAGACAGCGCGGAGAGGTTCCCCCAGAGATCGAGATTCTCTGTTTGCTTGGCGGCATGAATGCGTACAAACAAGATGCAAACACTTCTGCAGCTGAAGCATGTCGGCGCGAGGCCGAAAACATAGCCATCGCATGCAAAAAGTCGCCAAAAAGCTCTGCTCAAATTGCATTCATTGGACAGATAGCCGAGGAATACGGCTTACCGAATCTGTCTAGGCTCTGCTTTTATTCAGTTTTGATTTCAAAAGACACTCCGTTAGATCTTGCAAGCAAAACCGCAGCACACTGCGTTGCCCACTACGCGTCACTGTCACTGAAAGAATGTTTGAAAACGACTTATTTGAACCATGCAGGTAATGCTGAGATTCGATTCTGCCAACTCTTGTGTGAGCTGACCCTTGCATCGGTTTCTATTCGTCCCTACATGGAAAGAAAAAATAAAATCCGTGATGCTCTTGGACGTAACCAAGCAGCCGTTGCACTTCAGTTGATGCAAGAGGCGTTGAAAGATACAAACGACGATGCAGAAATTCACTTTTACATGAGCGAAATGCTCTTGCGTTTGGGTATCACAGAAAGAGCCAAACACCATTTCTCAATGATGTATGAATTGGATTCACTCAATGTTGAATCAGTTCTGCGTTATCTTAATTTTCTAATAAAAACGAAAGAGTTCTTCTCGGCTCAGGAGATCGCAAGAAAGACGAATGAAGTGCAGGGTGTCTCTGCTCAACAGCGAAGCGAGTTGCATTGGGCACGTGCAAGTGCATTGCTCGCAGTGGGTGAAACCGAAGAAGCTAAACAGGAAATTGATCGATCCCTGAAAGCGAATCCTTGGAATGGGCAGTATTTAATGGTCGCGCTAAAACTCGCCGTCCCATCGGCAATCCGCAACAGTGAGCCTAATTTTGGGGAATGGACGTTTAATACACTCGATTCTCAGTTTTCGGGCAGTCAAAGCAAATTAACAGACGAGGTCATCAACCAACTTGTCGAACAAGGCCGCAAGGCGCTTCAATCAGGGCTGTCCGAGTACGCTTTCATACTTGGAAAAATCCTGTTCATGGAACAGGAAAAAAATGAGAGTGTGATAGAATACTTCAGCAAAGTTGGGGCGAGCTATCAACCCCGACTCGCTGCTCAACAAACGCTTCTACTTCTTCAAACCGGCAACAGCAAATGGACCTTCTCGCACCTGGCAATGTGTATTGCACGCATGTACAGCCAAGCGATGGAGTGGCCATTAGTGGATGAGTGGTTGGATATTGCAGTCAAGGCTGGTGTTGAAGACAAGCTAGTGCGCTCCAAGCTTTTTGAGCTGGAGGCTCTCAAATTAGCTTTGAACGGAACAAACTTTCGTAAAGCACAGAGTCTTCTTGAGGCTGCTCTGGATATTTATGATGGCTCTCAAAAAGTACCGTCTGAAACCGGCGTGCTGCATGGATATCTCATGCTTGCACAAGGAAACATCAAGGGTGGAATAGAAAAAATGCAGACGTGCATGGGTGAACCGAGCTCAATTCAGAACCTTTATTTCCTCATCAAAGGGCTTGAAAGAGCGGGTAGGTTGTCGGGTAACGAGGGCGACAATATCTTGAGTCTCTACAAGCTGGCACCGACCAACATGCTCGAACAAAAGCTTATCGAGGAAATCTATTGCACCGTGGGCTCATATCGAACGGGTTCACCCGTCAATCTTGCCTGCTAGCTCAAAACGTTGCCTTGGTGAAACCCGGCTCCCTATGAGAGTATGGCAGTCTCATAGGGAGCCGGGTTATGGCAATGCGCAGACGAACCTCAAGCCGCAAAGCGGCTGGCCAAAGTGTTGCACAGCTCAAGAACATCAGAAGTCGGGTCAGTCTGGCACCTGAGTGGTGGACTGGGAAAACTCACATTCTCATCGACATGGATGGTACCCTTATCGGTCAGCCTGGAGCAACGTTTCACAACTTGTTCGCAGTGTTTGCATTTGTGCGACTCAGCGCGTTGGCCTCATACAGCGACCTTTATCGGGCAGTGAATAAAACCATAAAAACGGTGTTGTCGAACCATCAGTTCGCAAACAACGAGGACGCATTCTTCGAGACCCTAGCAAGAGAACTGAACGTCACTCGACAAAAGCTCGAACGCTTTGCCGGACGATTCTTTGATTCTGATTACCCGTTCATTTGCCTGTTCCTGCACTCGGAACCCCATGCGCGGCGCCTCTTAGATCTGCTTCATGCAACAGGCCGTCACGTCACTTTAGCAACGAACGCAATTTTTGGCCGCCGAGAAATCGAACTCCGACTCAAAGCATCTGACCTATATCTTCACGATTTTGACCTTGTGACCTCTTGGGATGTGATGAAATCCACGAAGCCACACACTGCGTTTTTCGAAGAAACCCTGCGGAAAATTGGTGGCGCCCCAGAGTCAACAGTCATGATCGGTAACGACCCTTTCTATGACCTACCCGCTCACCAATTGGGAATAGACACCCTACTGGTAGGTGCACGACTTTCAATAGGTGACATTGCCGACTCACTCGAGGCAACTTTTCCAGCCTCTGAGCGCATGTAACGTCTAGCTAAAAATCAGACTAGCTGCCCCTGGCATTTCTTGCGTTCAAATAGGGCTCTGCAACAAGCAATGCCAGTGCAACTAGAGCGTGCTGAATTTGACCCGAGCGCGCCATCATCAGCGCTTCCTCAACGGGAACCATCCGAATTCGAATTTCCTCAAAAGGATCTTTGTGGGCGCGTGGAACAGCGAGAGGCTGGCAGTCAAAAGCAATGAAATAGGTGATTCTATTTCCCTGAATCGCAGGATTAGGTGCAAAGCCCGGAAGCGAGAGAACTCTTTGACTCGTGAGACCCGTTTCTTCTTCAAGCTCCCTCAAGGCAGCCATCGTCAGATCGTTTTCTCCAGGCTCAACAGCTCCCCCCGGTGTTTCAAGGGTTATTGTATTTGTACCAATCCGATGCTGTTCGATGAGAACGACATGGCCGTCGGCCGTCATGGGAATCACATTAACCCATTGTGAACAGCGAATCGTATACATCGCCTGACGATGCTGACCGTCGTGGCTAGTCGCCTCCCGAGACTCCACTCGGAAAATAGGGCATCGATAGGTTTCCTCGGGTTGGCCCAATTGAAATTTGCGAAGTTCTGAGTTTTTCGGGTCAGTCATTAATGAGTCCTTCCGAGTGTCTTTTGCCTCACTGTTTTGCCAGCATGGCAGAGGCAATGCTATGAACGAGCGATTCTTTTTGGCAAGCCCTTAACAGGAGGCCTTCATGGCTCTGATCTCTTTGCGCCAGCTTCTCGACCACGCCGCTGAAAATACATACGGAGTTGCGGCTTTCAATGTGAACAATCTGGAACAGATCCAGTCCATCATGGAAGCAGCCAAGGAAACTAACAGCCCGGTGATTATCCAGGCGAGTCGCGGTGCACGTGCCTATACCAATGACGTATTTTTGCGCCATCTTATGTTTGCCGCAGTTGAACTTTATCCAGACATTCCGGTGTGCGTTCACCAAGACCACGGAAACTCACTGACAACCTGTTTGTCGGCAATCCGTAATGGTTTTACGAGCGTCATGATGGATGGCTCGCTGATGGAAGATGGTAAGAGCCCTGCATCTTACGAATACAACGCTAAAATTACACGAGAAGTAGTCAGATGCGCACACGCTATGGGCGTGAGTGTTGAAGGTGAATTAGGCTGCCTCGGTTCACTCGAAACGGGTGAGGGTGAAAAAGAAGACGGCCATGGTTTTGAAGGCAAATTGTCTCACGACCAACTACTGACCGATCCAGACGAAGCGGCCCGGTTTGTCGAGGAAACAAAAGTCGACGCCTTGGCCATTGCTATCGGCACAAGTCATGGCGCCTACAAATTTACCCGCAAACCAGACGGCAACATCATGAACGTCGAGCGCATCAAAGCCATTCATAAAAAATGTCCAAACACCCACCTCGTGATGCACGGTTCAAGCTCTGTCCCTCAAGATCTCCAAGATGAATTCCGCAAATACGGCGGAGAAATGAAGGCAACCTGGGGTGTGCCGGTTTCGGAAATTCAAGAAGGAATCCGCAATGGGGTTCGCAAAATTAACGTTGACACAGACAACCGTCTTGCAATGACAGTGGCGATCCGCAAGGTATTCAAGGAAAACCCAGCGGAATTCGACCTTCGCAAGTACATGGCACCCGCCCGTGCCGCTATGCAGAAAATTGTTGCAGAGCGCATGGTTCAGTTCGGTCAAGCAGGCCAAGCAAGCAAAATTAAGCCGCTGAGCTTGGATGTTATGGCCAAACGCTACTTCTAAGCTCCTTGCCAACACTCGCAAGCATGTTCAAAAGATCGCGAACAACATGCACAGGGCCAGCCACGATGTGCTTGTCACCAAGGACGTCGAACGGCTGGCCTTCATAGTTCAGCACTATTCCGCCTGCCTCTTCTACGAGCAAAACTCCTGCGGCCATATCCCATGAGGACAAACGCGACTCGAAAAATCCATTGAAGACACCTCTTGCCGTTAGGGCAAGATCGAGAGCAGCGGCTCCATTGATCCTCATGCCAAGAATCCTGTTTTGCATTACCTCTATGCAGCGAATCACTCCATGCAGTGATTCGCCCTTGTTAGAGCTAAATCCTGTTGCCACAGTCCACCGTCGCGGCTCGATGCCAGCTGCTGCTTTCATAACCTCGCCATTTACGGTTGCTCCGAGCGCTCGCCCGGCGCAATACAGGTCGCCTGTTCCTGGATGAAAAATGGCAACCCTCTCTGGCTTGAACTGTCCGCCCCGCATGACTCCGCAAGCCACCGAAATGCAGTGATAAATATTGCCTTTTGAGAAATTCGTGGTGCCATCAATAGGATCAATGATCCAAACCGCCTGCCCGTCGCCAACCGCCCGACTCCAGCCGGTTTCTTCGCCTAGAAAGGTGTGAGTTGGAAACTTCTTTGCAATTTCAGCCTTCAAAAAGTGCTCAGAAGCAACATCTGCCTCTGTGACTAGCCCCAGATCACCTTCTTTTTCATCCACCCTCATCTGTTGCCGGAAATACTTTAAAGTGAGCTCTCCTGCGGCTTTTGCCAGTTCACCAACAAATTCAACCGTTGGCAGGTCGATGCTAATTTCGTCTTGAGACTGTGTCATTTGTCGCCTCTCCTATGAATTTTTAACAAACCTTCAATTTGTGGACCCGTTCATGATAGGGTCGCATGAGACCTATGGTCTATATCCCCATGAAAGGTTCTAAATGGAAACCAGCACCCTCATCGTGACTACAATAGCGCTACTCATGAGCGCAGCCTTCGGTACGCTTCTGGCTCGCAACATGGTGAAGCGAACTCAAAATGCAGTTCAAGGACTCGGAGAATCGGCAGAGCAAGTCATCCGCAATGCCAAACAGCGACGTGACGCTATTCTTGAAGAAGCCATGAAAGCAGCCAGAGAAGAGCTCGAGGCTGATGCCGTTCGGCTTGAGGAAGAGCGCGCTGTGGTTCGCGGATTCAACGACGATTTCGAACGTGAACTGAACCAAAGGCAAAGCAAAATTGACCGCAAATGGAATGAAATTCAGAACCAGGAAAGTCAGCTCACTGCTCGTCTGCAAAAGAGCCAAGAGACACCGCCCGAGCTCGGTGAAATCGCGACAAATCGGGCTGAGCTTGAAAATAAACTCCTTGAAAATCTGATTATCAAAACCTCCGCAAACAAAAGTGAAATTGAAATCACCACACGCGAAGAAGTTCTCAATGCGGAGAAACTTGGAATTTCGAAATGGATGCTCGAAAATCAGGAGCGAATAAAGGGTGAAGCGCAGCGCGGAGCTCGTGATGTTTTGCAAAGCATTTACAATCGATACAGCCCGCGCTTCGTTTGGCCCAAAACTAGCTTTAGCGTCGAGGCGCCTTCCAAAGATCTGGTAGCGAAACATTTCGGTGAGGAGTCACAGCTTCAAAAATTTCTTCTCGAAGGAACAGATTCAGCCCTTGATATAGGCCTCGAGCCTCAATCGAATGAGGCTCCGACTCTGAAGATTTCAGGAGGAGCCGGAGTCGACAAGGAAGTGATTCGCCTTACCCTGGAAGAAGTCTTCGGCCGAAATCAATACAATCCGGACAGAGTCAAACAAATCCTGCAAAAACATCGACAAAACATTGATCGATTGATTCTCCGCATGGGTCAGGATGCCATCAAGTCCCTTGGGCTCGATAATATGCACCCAGAAATTCTTAAGCTCATTGGTGCTCTAAATTTCAGAACGAGTCACAGGCAAAATCAGTACTACCACTCCCTTGAAGTTGCTCGCCTCGCAGGAATGCTTGCTGATGAAGTGGGAGTTGATCCCAATCTTGCAAAACGTGCAGGTATTCTTCACGATATTGGCAAGGTGCTCGACTACAAAATTGAAGGCAGCCATGCCGTGATCAGTGGTGAGTACGCCACCCGCTTCGGTGAAGGTGAATTGGTTGTTGATACCGTTCTTTCGCACCACGACGACAAAATCGTTGAAACGCCACACGCGTATATACTGAAGGCAGCCGATGCTATGTCGGGCGCTCGTCCGGGTGCACGTGTCGACATGGAAGAAGGATTTCAAAAGCGAATTGAAGGCATCGCTGATGTTATCAACAGCTTTCAGGGTCAGGGTGTTACCGGATCAGCCATAATGCATGCAGGCCGCGAAATTCATGTTTTCGTCGACAATCGCCGCATCAAAGAAAAAGACATCGATCCACTTGCACAAAACATTTGCCGAAAACTGGAAAGCGACGTTCAGTTTCCAGGGCAGATCAAAGTCACTGTTGTAAGGCGCATCGAAATTTCAGAAGTCGCTTAACAGGACGATTCAATTTTGAAAAACAAGAACCCCGCAGAGAATTTAACTCTTCTGCGGGGTTCTTGTTTTAGCGATAACTAAACTAAATTATCAAAGTGCGATTCCAAAAACTGCACGAGCAGCCCAGAAGTCGTACTTTAATTCATCGGCCAAATCACTATATTTCAGTTTTCCACTCCCAAGGCTGTACTCGAGGCCAAGCCGTGTCAGCGGAAATGGAGTGATAAGACCCCGAAGAGTGACGCCCGTTTCGGAGCCCGATGATGCGTCGAACGACTTTTTACTCAGAGGACTTTCAAACTCGGCGGTTCCACCCATCGGAAATGAATAATTCAAGCCTGCCTGAAGTGTCACAATAGGAATGATTCCCACATGAACCCCTGCTTCCAAGCCAGCAGATTTTGATTTGAGAGTTTCTTTTGTGACGATGTTGCTGGAAGTATACTCTCGCGCCATTGTGCCCATGCGCAGCTCGGGGCCAGCGTAAACAGCAATTCCTGGGACTGGAGAAAGAATGTCGAAATGTCCGGCAACTTTGCCTTCAATTCCAGTCAGTGCTTTGTTGGGTGACTCTCCAAAATCTTGAGGAGTCATGCTCACGAGACCACCCGCAGCGAACACTCGGATATCTGCATTTGCCGAATTCATGCAAGTCGCAGAAACCAAACCAGCCAAGCCAACCCAAGTCAAACGCATTGTCACATTCTGCATGAAAAACCTCCGTGTTACTTCAATCGCAGTTCTATCACAAAACCATTATTGTTGTTCTTGAATTCAAAATCCGACTCGCATGCGTGTGCCAAATCAATCCACGTAATGAGACTAATGAGAGCGTAAAGAGTGTTCGGACTATTGGAGGAGTCGGGGGCAAAAGCAATCAATCCTTTTTCGATGCGATCATTCACAGCTCTTGAAGAATCGTTTGCGACTTGAAAATAATCATCTGGAATCGATAGATAATCAACTTCCCATCGCGCTATCACGCGACCATTCACGCTTTTCGCAGTGAAAATGACGCTTGAGCCTCGTCGAGCCAAATAGGCTGAGGCTCGCCACGGACCCACGAGCAACCTTCGCAGCAAACCCTCGTGTGCAGTTGCCTTCAGCGGAGTAACAATTGCTGCTTCAATATTGATGCCCTTGCGTCGCCAGGTGGTATCAAATGAATCGGCAACTTCTCGAAATACAACTGCTGCATCGAGTAACTTTGGCGGATTTTTGCTCACCAATTTACTGATCATACCCGGTGGATCATTGGCAAGGTAGATCTCAAATTCATCGAGACTATCTACAACTTCATTCCAGCGGCGTTTCAAAAGATTGGCCGACTCGGAGTGCTGACTGACTGGTTCTACGACGCGTTCATGAGTAGGTCGCACGTTCTGAAAAGATTTTTCGGATGCATAGGCGCGAACCTGGCTCACAAACTGTGTGAGCGCCAATTCAGGTGCAGGTGGGCCACGCCTTCCTTCATCGACATTCAGTTTATTTCGAAGCCAAGCAAAAGCAATGGACTTGGGTGTGTCATTCTTATGCAAAGGCAGAATCTTACCGAATTCAGAACCCAAAAATCGAAGATTGATAACCAGGAAAAAAATGAAGCCCAACGTCACAATCATGATACCGACCGTGCTAGAGGCTCCGTGTCCGCCTATGGTGAGCCGCATGCCTACGTATGAAAACGAAACAAGCACAAGACCAGCAAATATTGCCAACCTCAACCGCACAAGCTGCATGACTGCGGAAGTCAATAAACTAAAGAGACTCGGCGCCTGTTCAAAATTCGATGTTGGTCCGTTCTTCGCTAACGACGGCTTTTTTTTGGACACTGGCGCATACCATGGTTCTTGGTCGTTCGTTTGGTTCATCCGATGCTCTCATTCTGTAGGCTTAGGGCGTTGGAGCGAGATCCACAATGCGCAGCTCAGACTTCAACCGTCCACCCCACCGCGACAGCCGACCTTCAACCACAAGATCCACAGGCACCCGAGCAGCAACAAAGCGTTCAACTTCGGGAGCTAAACCAAATGCGGTCAACGGTGCGGCTTCCTCGGAAGAAAGCCAGACGCGTGCGTGCTTTGAATCAGCTGCTTGACCAATTCGTTTACTATGCCCCAGGCGGACCCGCCTAATCAACCATTTTGGTCGAGGATTTTCAGCACCAAACGGTTCAAGTGAATCTAGCATTGCACAAAGGCTTTCCTGCAACAGCTCCACTCGGACAACGCCATCGATTTCAAGTGTTGGTGCAAGCTGCTTGTTCCCAAGGTCAAGACGCACCCGTCGTTCAAAAGACTCTCGCAGCCAAGGCAGATCCTCTGGCTTCAGTGACATTCCTACTGCATATGCATGGCCACCGAAGGACAAGAATTTTTCCTTCATTGAGTAAAGTGTTGCATAGAGATCGAACCCTGGAATACTTCGCCCGCTACCCTTCAACTTGTCATCCACCCTTGTGAGAATGAGCGTTGGCTTGTGAAGCTTCTCAGCAATTCGTGACGCAACGAGCCCAACCACTCCAGCATGCCAACCGTCATCACAAAGAACGACAGAGCAAATATCTTGAGTCGAGGCCGAAGCCATCTTTAAGGCCTGTTCCACGGCCTTTTTCTCTAACTCCTGGCGTGCCGAATTCTCACCATGTAAAAATTCTGCGAGCTCGATGGCACGTGGGTGATCTGTTGTCATCATTAATTCAGCAGCGGCCATGGCTGAACCCAAACGTCCCGCTGCATTCAGGCGAGGGCCAATTTTAAAGCCAACATCGGTTGCATCAACGATACCGTTGTCCATTTTCCAGCCAGCCAATCGCAGCATCGCCGAAATTCCGATGCGTTGACCATTCAGGAGATGCTCATACATCACCGAAAGGCCAACACGACAAAGGATATGATTGACTCCATTGAGAGGCGCCACATCAGCAATCGTTCCAATTGCAACGAGGTCAAGAAATTTACGGAGGTTCAGCCTGTCTGCGCGGGGATCATTTTTACTGCGTAGCTCTGCGCGAAGTGCAATAAGCAAATAAAACGCAACTCCAACACCTGCGAGCATTTTGAAGGGAAAATCGCATCCAGGTTGCTTTGGATTCAAAATTGCAAAGGCATTGGGAAGCAGCTCCGGGGGCTCATGGTGATCAGTAATAATGACATCCAAGCCCAACTCACGCGCCCGATCACAGGCACTCACTGCAGAAATCCCGTTATCCACGGTGATAACGAGTCCACCGCCCAAAGCCGCAATTTTCTCGAGACCTACGGGGTTCAGCCCGTAACCCTCCGTCAGCCGATCGGGAATATAGATGTCGACATCTTTTCCTAACTCTGAAAACGCCAATTTTAATAGAGCGCACGATGTTGTCCCGTCGACATCGTAATCACCAAAAATAGTGATGCGTTCACCCGAATCAAACGCAGCAAGAATTCGCCCAAGAGCTTTCTTTATGTCTTTGAAGCTTTGCCAAGGACAGAGATGCGACAGCAATTCCTTGTCCGACAAAATACCGGTGGCAGGAATCCCGCGCAGTTCAGAAAGCTTCTCTTCAATAAATCGCTCATACAGAACAACATCATTTAACGCCGCTGCTCGGAGCCGCCATCGGAAGCGGTCGGAACAACCTAATTCTTCTGTGATCACTTGAGAATGCAAGGTCGGTTCCGAAGTCTAAGATTAAGAAGGACGGCGGCGAATCACCACGGGTGGAATTTCATTTGGGTCTTTTTTCTGCTTCGCTTTTTGCGCAATCTCAGCAGGGCGCCAGCCAGAACTCTTCAGGATCTGATCCATCCAAATTGTGAGAGGCGCAGCAACGTAAATCGAAGAGTAAGTACCGACAAGAATTCCGATGAACATTGTCAAAGCGAAATCTTCAATCGCACCGCCGCCCAGGAAAGTAAGAATGAGAAGCGCGCCAAGACCAGTTGCAGAGGTCAGAACCGTACGATTCATTGTCTGGCTAATACTGCGGTTGACGAGATCAATGATGCCCATTTTGGGTGAAGTTTCCTGAGTTTCACGAATACGATCGTAAACAATCACAGTGTCGTTAATTGAGTAACCGACAATCGTTAGAAAGGCAGCAATCGATGACGTTGAAAACGAACGATCGAGTGCGGTCATGAACCCAAGGGCAATGATGACGTCGTGAACAAGGCAAAGCACCGCACCAGGTGAAAAGCGCGCATCAAACCGCAGCGCAATATAGGCAAGAATACCGAGAAATGAGAGCAGTAGTGCGAAATATCCTTTGCGCTCTTCTTCTTTACCAATTTTGCCGGAAATATTGGTTTTCGAATCGAGCTTAATCTTTTCTGCGCCCACCGATGCTTCTAGCTTCTTGAAAAGATCGTCTGCCTTGCTGCCGATTTCCTTCTCATCTTGCCCACGCTCTCGCTGGATACGAAGAACAAAAGAAGACACCCCGTCTTTGGCAGCATCACCAATACTGGTGACCTCAATTTTCCCAACACCGGCTTGTTCGGCAATCTGGAGAAGCTTTTCCCGGCTGTAGGACGTGTCACTAATAGACACGTTGATTTCCGATCCACCAAGAAAGTCGATGCCGTAGTTGACTCCCTTGATACCAATCACCAGCAATGAAACCACAACCATGGCAATTGAGATACCAATTGTCACACCGCGCCATTTCATGAAGTCAAACGTGTAGTTAGGCGGAAAAATTTCTACGTTCCCAAATTTCAGTTTCATTTTTAATCCTCACTCTTCCTGCATCAGCTAAATCGGCGGATGCGTGTCTTTTCAATCAACCACTGCCCGATCACTTCGGTCACGTAGTAGGAAGAAAAGAGTGTCGAAATGATTCCCGCAAGAAGTGTGATGGCAAAGCCCTTCACGGCAGGATTTCCGTAAATCAAAAGAACTATCCCTGCTACAGCTGAAGTGACGTGGGCATCCACCAAGGTTTCGAAGCTCTGACTGTAACCCCGATAAAATGCCTGTTTTGCGTTCATACCATTACGCATCTCTTCGCGAATTCTTTCATTAATAATGACGTTACCATCAACGGCAACAGCCATGGTAAGAACAATTCCGGCAATACCTGGGAGTGTGAGTGTGGCACCGAAAGCTGCAAGAAAGGCAAGAATCAAAACAGCATTCAAAATCATTGCCAAGTTCGCAACGATGCCAGAGACTCCGTAGAAATAAAGCATAAAGGCAACAACAAGCAGTCCAGCGACTGCTGAACTCAACACTCCGGCACGGATATTCTCCTCGCCTTCACTCGGACCAACCTGCCGCTCCTCGATGATTTTCACACTCGCTGGCAACGCGCCAGCGCGGAGAACTAAGGCCAAATCCTGCGCATCTATTCTCTGCTGCTCGACATCTTGAGAGCGCCCGAGAGTAATTTGTGCGCGGCCTCCCAAAATGGGCTCGTTTACAACTGGAGAACTTGTAATGTTTTCGTCGAGAATAATTGCAATTTGATGCGGGGCGTTTTGCGGCTCTCGCGCTTGCTTTGTGAGATCGCCGAAAACTTTTGTTCCTTGCGGATTGAAATTCAAAGAAACGACATACTGTGGCATGAGACCACTTTGGTCAGCATACTCAACAGCCGTCTCGATCATGTCGCCAGTCAGCTTTGAAGAAACTTCAACCAGGTACGCTCTCGACGAAACAAGTTTTGCAACCCCACCTTCGGTGACCATCTCACGATCGAGCATGATCGTGAGACTTTTGGAAATCTTGCCATTGTCTCGAGCCCACTGTGAAATCTTTTGAAGAGTTTCAGGCTTTGTATCATCTTTGACAAGGTTGAGAGCTGCGCGTCCTTCTTCAACAACATTATCCAACTGATCTTGGCGCAGCTCAGCCGAAACCAAACGAAAATCGAGCTGTGCAGTGTTTCCGATCAGCTGCTTTGCGCGGGCTGTGTCCTGCAAACCTGGCATTTGCACAACAACACGCCTGTCGCCCTGCCGAAAAATATTGGGCTCTGCGACACCGAATTGGTCGATACGATTTCGAATGGTATTAATTGCCTGCTGAAGAAGTTCGCCGCTGTAGCGATCAATTTCAGATGAGTTTGCAACGAATCCGATTTTATTGCCTTCAGATTTGTCGAATTGAATCAGAGAGGTTTGTTCTGAAACAATTTTCTTGAAGGCATCGGCCTTGGCTGGATCAGCAATCTCAATGCTGGTTTTGTAGTCGTCAGCAACAGTTGCTGCTTGCGTCTTGATACTATCTCGATCGCCAAGGTCACGCGCGCGGTTTATAGCGCGCTGGATATTGTCGCGAAGCGATTTCTCAACATCCACCTCAAGGACGAGATGTAAGCCGCCCTTGAGATCTAGACCAAGAGAGATCCGAGAAGAAGGCAAAGCGGCCTCTGCAAATCGGTGGTACCACGCCACAGGACGCCCAAGCGTTTCTTCTCCTGTAGGAGCTTCCCTCTTCCATTCAGCGGGGTCGCCCAAGAAGGTTGGTACCGTAAAGGTAACAGAGAAAAGAAGTGCACACATGGTTAAAAAGAACTTAACCCACCACATTAGCGGCAAGCCGCCAAAAAAACCCTGGCCTTTTTCCATAGCCCGATGTTCCTCAGATTCTGCAAACGTTCAAACGATAGGCCGGTACAGTACCAAAACAGATGGGCGTTTGGCCACCCGCCAACAAACCTTTCGTGCAAAGAAAAAACCCGATAGCTTTGGTCGCCATCGGGTCGTTGGACGCAGTCTCTCACTCACCAAGACTCTAGTGCGTCATTATTGAGCAGCCTGTAAACTTGGCTTGCCGAGCTCACCAGAGATGGTGTGCTTCAGAATCCGCACCGATGTGCTACCAAGATCCAGAGTCACAATCGTGTCTGAGATTGATGTAATTCGCCCAATCAAACCGCTCGAAGTCACAACTTCCATTCCGGTTTTCAGGCTCTCAACAAAAGATTTATGATCCTTTTGACGCTTTTGCTGAGGGCGAATCACGAAAAACCACATAAAAAGAATCATCCCGCCAAAAATGACGAGGTTCATCCATCCTGGTGCACCACTTGGTGCCGCGGCGGAACCAGTTGTCGTTGCACCACCAGGAACAGCCACGGGGCCATCCTGAGCCGTTGCCACAGCAGCAAGCGCCATGCTCGTAATAACAGAAAACGCTCCGAGCTTAATGCGCTCAAACAAAACAGGCTGCATGTTCATCGTAATGGTTCTCCAGGTTCTCTTATTAGAAGATGCAAAAAACAAAGGACCGTCAATCAACGGCCCTTCTGGTTCTTCAACGCTGATCAGGATTGCTTTTAACGATTCAAACAGAGCTTGGCAATCGTCTGGAGCTGCATGTTCGATGTGCCCTCATATATTTTCCCTATTTTTGCATCACGATAAAACTTTTCAGCAGGAAACTCCTTGATAAATCCGTAGCCGCCAAAAAGCTCCAACGCCAAACTCGCTACCTTTTCTGCGACATCGCTTGAAAAGTGCTTTGCCATAGCTGCTTCACGGACAAAATCGAGACCAGCATCTTTCAAGCGCGCTGCATTATAAACCATCAATTTTGAAGCTTCGATATCAACTGCCATTTGAGCGATTTGAAATTGAACTCCTTGGAACTCGCTCAACTGCTTCCCAAACTGCTCACGCTGTTTCACGTAATTCAGAGCAGCCGCATAGGCGCCTTCAGCCAAACCGAGCATCTGAGCAGCGATACCAATTCGCCCTTCATTGAGGGTTTCGATTGCAATTTTGTAGCCTTTGCCGATTTCACCGAGAACATTTTCCTTTGGTACTTTGCAATCTTCAAAAAGCACTTCACATGTGCTGCTCGCTCGAATGCCGAGCTTGACTTCCTTTTTGCCGAGAGCAAATCCAGGCGTTCCCTTTTCAACAACAAAAGCAGTGATTCCTTTGTAGCCCGCGTCAGGATTGAGATTCGCAAAGACAATAAAAATATCTGCTTCTTTCGCGTTTGTGATAAAAACCTTTTTGCCCGTCAAACGGTAGTGTGTGCCCTCGTCCCAGGCTCGAGTTCTTAAGGCAAATGCATCGGAGCCGCTGTTGGGTTCAGTGAGACAATATGCCCCCACCTTAGAAGCAGTGAGCATCGGCAGATATTTATTCTTCAGATGATCATTGCCCCATTTGAGGAATGCGTTCTCGACCAAGGTGTTTTGCACGTCCATGAGAACGCTGACACTTGGATCGACCTGAGCAAGGGCTTCAATGATCAAAATCGCATTAAAAAACGTACTTCCAGCGCCACCGTATTTCTCCGGCACTTCGACGCCCATAAAACCGAGCTCGTGCATTTTGCGGATGATGCCGGGGTCCATGACTTCCGATTCATCCATCTTGGCAACGAGTGGTCCTATTTCCTTTTTGGCAAAATCCAGGGCCGACTGGAAAAACATGCGCTCGTCTTCTGAGAGCTGAGTCAGGGGAAGCGCTTTGTTCAGAGATGTAGTCATTTTTGGTTCCTTCTTCCTGTGTGTCTCACCTTTTTGGTGGAGACACTGCTCCCACCTTAGAATGGGGAAAATCCCCTATGCAACATGTCGGCAATTATTTTGCCAAAACTTGAAGGACTGCCTTCAGAACCAGATCAAACTCTTTACCGCGCGCGATCAAGGGTGGTGTAAATGAGAGCACGTCGCCACGCGGCCCAGAGGGCAGGGTTATGAATCCAAGTTGCAGAAGTTGTTCAGATATTTTAGCCGCAAATCCGGGAGCAGAGGCTGGAAACCAGAGGCCGCGCATGAAGCCTCTGCCTCGCAATTGAACCGGATCTTCCTTGTGGAAGCCCCTCTGCTCGTACTCGGCAAAAAATTTACTGAAGCTCCGCTCAACTTCGATCAATTCGCTTTTAAATTCGGGAAGTCTGCGGACAATTTCGTTCACCGAGGCATGCCCTACAGCACAAGCCAAAGGATGACCGAGGAAAGTACTCGTATGTCGAGCTTCTCCGCCAGAGCGCCCCCAGGCATCCAAACAATCACCAACACAAGCACTGAGTGGAAGACCGCCACCTAAAGCTTTGCCAAGAACCAAGAGATCAGGAATGACCCCCTCATGATCGAGAGCAAATAACGAGCCCGTGCGGCCCAACCCGGTGTAAATTTCATCAAAAACAAGCAGCGAGCCATAATGATGGGCAAGCTTTTTTACATGAGCAAGAAAACCCGAAGGCCAAGTTCGCTCTCCACCGCGCCCCTGGAGAGGCTCCATAACAACAGCAGCAATTCGCCGAGCGCGAAGAGCATCTTCTAGTTTTTCTAAAACAGTGTCCCAGTGATGAAGTCCATGTGTGTCGCGATAAAATTCTTCAGTGAGTTCCTCGCAACCCAAACTTCGAGACGGTTGTGTGAACGGGAATGGAATCACCACATTTTTATCTTGTATCCATGGTTCGAAACCACGAGTGAACGTAGTGCGATCGGACAATGCGAGTGGTCCAAAATGTAACCCATGATAGCCACCTGAAAAACTCACAAACTGATGACGGCCCGTGACAACCATTGCTGTTTTGAGTGCAGACTCCATTGCTTCTCCGCCCGACAAACTCAGCACCGATTTAGCGGAGTCAAAGGGAGTGATTCGAGCGATGAGTTCGAGCAACAAAACCTTTGATGCAGAAGGATGAACATCACCCATTCCATGAACAAGCTTTGCCGCTTGTGCACGCATTGCACGCTGCAACCAAGGATAACCATGGCCGAGAGCCATGACACCGAAGCACGCAGTGAAATCGAGATATGAATTGCCATCGACGTCGGTAATCTTCATCCCACGGGCTTTTTTCATCATGATGGGAAAAGTTTCGGAAACATAAGTGACGTCAGGCGACTCAACTTTCTGCAGCCTTGCCAACCAACGTTTACTCTCGGTCATTTTTCTCGTCTTTTTGCGCGCCATCATGAGTTTTTTTTCCAATTACAGCGCACGACGGTACTGACCGCCCACCGTATAAAGTGCTTGTGTCATTTGTCCAAGTGTAGCAATCCGTGCTGTTTTCAGAAGCTCTTCAAAAACGTTGCCATTCGACAACGCAACAGCCTTCAAGCTTTCAAGGGCCTTTTCTGTCTTGCTTGAATTTTCTTGTTTCCAGGCATCGATGCTTTTTAACCGAGCATCTTTCTCTTCGTAGGAGGCACGAGCCAGCTCAATATTCAGGTTAGCTGAGAGTTCATCCTGACGGGGGTTCAAATATGTATTTACGCCAATGATGGGCAATTCACCCGAATGTTTGAGGGTTTCGTAGTACAAACTCTCTTCCTGAATTTTGCCCCGCTGATATTGAGTTTCCATTGCACCCAAGACACCACCGCGCGAAGAGATGCGATCGAATTCGCTCAAAATGGCCTCTTCAACAAGATTGGTCAATTGCGATAAAAAGTATGAGCCCTGGTTCGGATTTTCGTTTTTTGCCATGCCGAATTCGCGATTGATAATCATTTGAATTGCCATGCTGCGGCGCACGCTCTCTTCGGTTGGAGTGGTTATAGCCTCATCATAAGCGTTCGTATGCAGCGAATTGCAGTTATCATTGATGGCAAGCAGCGCCTGCAAAGTTGTTCGAATATCATTAAAATCAATTTCCTGAGCGTGCAGAGAACGGCCGCTTGTCTGGATGTGGTATTTAAGTTTCTGTGAACGCTCGTTGCCATTGTACTTTTCACGAATTGCTACTGCCCAAATTCGACGCGCGACCCGGCCAATCACCGAGTACTCGGGATCCATGCCGTTGCTGAAAAAGAATGACAAATTCGGCGCAAAATCGTCGATCTTCATTCCACGGCTCAGATAATATTCCACATACGTGAAGCCGTTCGAGAGGGTAAATGCCAGCTGAGTCATTGGATTCGCTCCAGCCTCGGCAATATGATAGCCGGAAATACTCACAGAATAGTAATTACGGACATCATTACGAATGAAATAATCCTGAATATCACCCATCATTTTGAGGGCGAAATCGGTTGAAAAAATGCACGTATTTTGTGCCTGATCTTCCTTCAGAATGTCTGCCTGTACGGTTCCGCGAACGCGCCTTAAAGTTTCGCCGCGCACAGCCTGAAATTCATCGGAATTGAGGACTCGGCCTTTTTCTTTTTCAGCGGCTTCAATTTGCTGATCAATTGCTGAATTTAAAAAGAATGCCAGGAGAATAGGGGCTGGACCATTGATGGTCATGCTGACGCTGGTGTTCGGGTCACAGAGGTCAAACCCGGCATAAAGCAGCTTCATGTCCGCCAGCGTCGCAATGCTCACGCCGCTTTCGCCAACTTTACCGTAGATATCAGGCCGTATGGCCGGATCGTCACCATACAGCGTGACGCTGTCGAATGCTGTCGACAAACGCTTTGCAGGATCATTTTTTGTCAAATAATGAAAACGTCTGTTGGTCCGCTCGGGTCCGCCTTCGCCTGCAAATTGCCGCTTAGGATCCTCATCTGAGCGCTTGAATGGAAAGACACCTGCGGTGTAGGGAAACGATCCTGGTACATTTTCAGAGCGAGAAAAATTAAGAATCTCTCCCCAATCATGGGTACTAGGGAGCGCAACGCGCGGAATCTTTGAGCCCGACAAACTCAACACATGGGTTGGAACTTCATGAGTGCGCCCGCGCACCTCATACTTATATTTATCGCCCCGATAATTGCCGCAGATAGCTTTCCATTGCGTTATTGTGTTGCGCGCTTCTTCGCTCAAAAGCTGCCAGCTTTGATTGCGTCTCTCTGTTTGCTCGGCTGTCAGTTCAACCAATTGACTCGCTCGTTCAAGCGCCTGCGCGTCTCGCGCCTGTTCCGAAAAAAGATGTGTTTCGGCATGATAGGCGCGCACAGTTGCAGCAATCTCACTTAGATAATTCGTTCTGTTCTGCGGAATGATAGGGGAGACCTGAGTGCTCTTTGAGGCAACGGACAACTGCAAACTTTCAACCCAATGTTTCTCACCACTTCTCTCGTTGAGCACTCTCAGTAGAGCTCTGTAGAGCGCATTAACCCCATCATCATTGAATTTAGATGCAATGGTACCAAACAGTGGATAGAGATTTTCCTCGACATGTTGGCCTTGAAAACGCGACCGACGTAGCTGTGCTTTGACATCTCGAAACGCATCTTCTGAGCCTCGCCTATCAAATTTATTGATCGCAATGAGGTCTGCGAAATCGAGCATGTCGATTTTCTCAAGCTGAGTGGCAGCACCGTATTCGCTGGTCATCACATACATTGCCAAATCGCTGACCCCGAGAATCCCAGTATCACCCTGTCCAATTCCACTCGTTTCAACGATGACCAAATCAAAACCGGCAGCACGTGCCAACGCGATTGCATCTTGCATAACGCCAGCAAGTTCACTTTTACTGCCACGCGTCGCAAAGCTGCGCATAAAAACATTCGGATGACTGATTGCATTCATTCGAATGCGGTCGCCCAAAAGTGCGCCTCCCGTTTTTTTCTTGGATGGATCAACGCTGAAAATGCAGATCTTACGGTCTGGAAATTCAAGCGTGAAGCGCCGAATGATTTCGTCAGTCAAGCTGCTCTTACCAGCTCCCCCTGTTCCCGTAACTCCAAGAACGAGCGGATGTGTGCCTTTGTGCTTTGCTCCATCTTTTTCGAGCGATGACTTAAGGCGAAAAGATTCGAGTTGATTCTGGATACTTGAGGGCAGGGCTTGAATTTGATTTTCAAGCAGAGTGAGTGCTCGCGCCAACCGGAGTGTTTGATCTGCGGAAACTGGTGCAGCAGACAATTCAGACGGCCAAGTATTGAGAGCATAGTCGGATCGCCCTAACATATCACCAATCATACCCATGAGGCCAAGTCGCCGGCCATCGTCTGGGGAGTAAATCCTCGTGACGCCAGACTTATGCAAATCGTCGATCTCGGAGGGAATAATGACCCCTCCGCCCCCACCAAAGATTTTCACGTCGCTGCGCCCAGCCTGGTTCAGGCATTCTCGCATGTATTTGAAAAATTCGACGTGGCCGCCCTGGTAGGAGCTGATGGCAACAGCTTGCGCATCCTCCTGGAGAACAGCGCTTACGATATCTTGCACACTTCGATTGTGACCAAGGTGAATGACCTCAGCACCGCCCTGTTGCAACAATCTGCGCATAATATTGATGCTCGCATCGTGACCATCAAAAAGCGCAGTGGCCGTCACAAAGCGGATTTTGTGTTTCAAGGTATAAGGGATGGTGTTGTCCATGGTGTTCTCCGGACCGAATGAACTCAGTGTTGGCGGAAGTCATAGCCTGCAATGCCCCTTTCACTCAACAGCGTGGGGCCTCTGACGCAGATGATTGGCCTTCATTCCTAAGGAGCTGTATTCTTTGTCATCCTTGGAGGTTCACCATGTGGCCCAAAACCCTCTGTGACCTGGCACAGCGCCTGTCGTCACCCCAAGACTTGCTGAAGCACCCTGAGGCCAGCGTTCAATCGCTTGGCACCGACAGTCGCAAGGTGGGTAGCGATGAGCTCTTTGTTGCCATTCGTGGAGAAACACACGATGGCCACAATTACGTTGAGTCTGCCCTCAAGCAGGGTGCGGTTGCGGCAATGGTTGAGAAATCCTGGTTGGAGAGGAATCCGAAGTGGGCGACGCAGTGTTTGCCAGTTGAAGACACAACCGAGGCCATGAGAACGCTCGGAAAATCATTTCGTTCGGAATTCAACTTCCCACTCATTGCTGTGGGTGGTAGCAATGGCAAAACGACAACCAAAGAAATGTTGGCTTGCCTTCTTGCAACATTGAACGCCCAAGTCACGCGCACCCACAAAAGCGAAAATGGTTTCCTTGGCCTTGCTATTACGCTGACACAAAAAGCGCACCGCACCAACATTCGCACTGCAGCACTTGTTGCAGAAATTGGAATTGACGATGTGGGTGCGATGAACGAACACGTTTCAATTGCAACACCAGACATTGCGCTGCTCACCGCACTTGGTCCTGAGCACCTCGCCGGACTTGGCTCTTGGGATAGAGCTGTGGAAGAGGAGCTCATTCTCTTCCGTAAATCCCCAAAACATTGTCGACGCATCTGGCAATGCTCTGAGCCCCGACTTCGCGAAGTTCTCTCTGAAATACGAGAGGGCGACGTGCTGGTATGCGAATCAGGATCTTTCGGCAGTCTTGTCCCAGCCGTTCATCAACTTGTACGAGCAGAAAAAATTTCTATTCTCAGGTTCGAAATCGTTGAACAGAAGGCCACTCAAAGCATCGTGAATACAAGCTGGACACCAAGCTCATTCGACGACAGTCAAAAGTCGTGGACAATGAGCTTTGAAGTTCCATTGCCAGGAATTCATAATGCACAAAATTTTGTTCTCGCACTGGCCACGGCATCGATCATATGTCCCGACGTGACGAAACTTAAAACTGCATGGAAAGAATTCACTCCACCCGAGATGCGGTCCCGCATTGTGAAGCTCAATAAAGGGATCACATTGTACGACGATTGCTACAACGCGAGCCCAGCAAGTATGGATGCCGCATTCGATGCGCTTCTCTCGTCAGAATGGAAACATCAACACAAGATTCTCGTTCTTGGTGACATGCTCGACCTCGGCGAGGAGTCAAAGAGTTGGCATCTCAAACTGGTCGAAAAACTTCTTAAATTTGAAAACTCAGACTTGTGCCTGTTCGGAACAGCCATGTATGATGTCTTTAACGAAATCAAATCAAAACATTCCGAAGCATTGCAAACAGCGAATATAAGGCTGAGGCACGCGGGATCAGGAACAGATCCGGCATCGTTCATAAACGATTTGTCAGATTCCATCTGCGGCTCAGTGGTGCTTGTTAAGGGGAGTCGCGGAATGGATTTAGGACGATTCGTTAAATCTTGCGAGGCATGGTCTTTGGCTCAAGGGTGAGCCATTGAAATTTTCATATTCTTGGAGTTCTCATGCGACCCGAGACACTACAGGATGAACTTTCAAGAATTCTGGAAGCCAGTTTTCCGAAGCCATCGGAAAGCCCTACAGAAGAACTTTGTCTCTCTGAAACTGAAATGTTCCAACTTTGGAATTTTCTCGGTGAAGAGCTGGGAATCGATCTTTCACTCGCCACACCCGATCAACGAAAGCTGCTTTTCGATGCTTGTGAACAGGGGCGAAAGCTCTCTCCTAAAGCATTTGGATCTTTGCTCTGGCTCGTCTACTACGGCGATCTCATGTAGCGCACCGACCTAGCTTGCCCCGGCATTCGAGTGGTGCTATTCAGCGCGCATTGGTCCCGTGGTGAAGTGGATTTCACGCAGTCAAAGAATTCTTCGAGGGTACCATGTCAAATGTGCAAAGAATCGCGTCTTTATTAGCTGCAGTTCTAGCCACGAGCGAAAGCCTAAAAGCATTCTCCCAAAATGAAATAAACAACATGCAGACTCCGCAAATTCCGGAGACAACTGCGAGCGATTCAACCACAACCATGCCAAATACTGCACCAGCAGTAGATAAAATCATCCCAAAAAAGACAATTAAAAAAAGCGTCAAAACCGATCACGAAGTAGCGACGTCATTCGACAGATCGCGTCAGTCCGGAACTGGCTACGGCATTTTTGGCGGCGCTGATCTGGGCATCATTTTTACCGCACCAACAGGCAATCTCTATCCAAACCTCGAGTCGTCGCAACTTGGCTTTACACCAACTGCAAAATTTCTTGGGAGCATTTTTACCCGACGCATAGTTCTCGATCTGGGAATTGGACTCCAGTATGCGGCTTATTCAGGAGAGCGAATTGGCCAAATCGTATTTAAGCAGGATGAAGATGGCAACAACTTGCCTTCTCTGGAAACCATCAAAGAGCCCTACTCGTTTTCGCAGGTCACAATGCTGATCGAGGGAGCGGCTAGGCTTAAATTCATGCAGAATTTTCAAGCGGGACTTCTTGGAACGGCACTCTTTTCAAACGCATCTGCCGGATTCACTTCGCTCCGCGCTAATGAAGACGTAAATTCCGAGCCCTACACAGTTTTTCTCGGGCCACAGTTTATCTACGAAATGCCCATTCAGAAATATATTTCCAGAATTGGAGCAAGCTTTTCTATTTCTCTGACCGGATTAAACCGCACAGCTTACCTAGCGAATCTTCATGCTGGACTTGGCTCTTTCTTAAGTGAGGGAGCCACTATCGTAAGAACTCAAAAAGAAACCAAGGTAAAAACAAAGATTGTTAAAGAAGTCATTTCCATGAAGGCACAAACTGCGGAAGTCACAGACAACATTAGTTTCATCTTTGACTCGCAGATGGTTAACTTCAAACTCAACAGTTCCGATCTGAGCGAGAAATCAGCGGCATTCATCTCAGCTCTCGGTGAAGTTCTTGCGAGGGAAAAGGATATCTGGGATAAGTTGATTATTGAAGGACACACTGACACACGCGGCTCTGCAATCTTCAATCAAAAACTCTCAGCACTGCGAGCCAAAACCGTGGCTACGGAACTCGAGAGGTCAGGTATTCCTGCAAATGCTCTGCTTGCGACCGGACTTGGAGCAAGCAAACCGCTCATAAGTAATGAGAAGTCTGATCTTGACTTTGCCCGCAACCGAAGAGTCGAGATCCGAATTTTTGGGTTAAAAGATGCACGCAGACTGCAAAAATCAGTTGATGAAGTGCAGGCTCAATTCTTCGGAAAATCGACTCCGCGTGTTCCAATTCCCGAGAGCACACCGGAAACAGCCACGCCGCCAGAGCAACAAGAACCAGTTTGGGATCCGGGCATCGACACCCCTGGCGGAAACTAATTAAATAATCTGCAAGTAAGAGAGAATAAGATGATTGAACTAGGGAAGTTTCCAATTCGAGTTGTCGCTGTTTTCCTGACCTTGGGAAACACATTTGCAGCTTGGGCACAGGAGACACAACCCGAGACCTCGGCGCAGAGCCCTGAGGCGATCGCTGCCGACTCACAGCCCGACTCTGCGTCGAGCCAATCGAGCACAACCAAAACAACCCGCAATCTAATACGCACACGCCCTAAATCAAAGATTGAAGAATACGGAACAAGCCTCATCTTTTCAGCAGATCTTGGACTTTTATCAGCACTACCGTCGATCAAGGTGAAGGATTATGGTCCGAAATTCGGATTAGCTGTGGAAGGAAAGGCACTTGGCAGCATTCTTCTCAACGAATATATTATCGACGCAGGGTTTGGTTGGTTCTTCTATAATATCAGCGGACCAGAACCATTGAGAATTGAATCTGGCGATATTCTCGTAACTGATGACGACGTCGCCATCACTGACACAACTGGAATCAAACTTTCGGGCTCGGTGTTTGAGATTGCCCCAAGCTATCGCCTCAAAAGCAATCTATTTGCGGGCCCGGTTGTCCAACTTCGGTTCCCTGCTGATTTGAGTTATGACAGCAGAATTGCTCGAAAGAAAATTGGAATTCTCGTTGGCGGGCAGGGTGGCTACCAGATCTTTGAAGAAGATCTGAACACTCGATTTGTTGGCCGTGTCATGACCACTCTAAATGACACCAATTGGCTTGGAGTTTATATGATGGCAGGCGTGCAAGTTGGTTTGCCATTTACCCAGCCTGAAATCCTAACAATCCAGGAAACCACAACAAAAACAGACGAAAAGCGAGTCGTTGAGTATAGGAAGCAGGAATATAAATTTAAGGTCACGCGAGACATCGTGAAGTTAGTCCTGGACAATCTGGTGGTTTTCTTTTCTGACCCTGGCTACCCTACCCTCACCACAGAATCTCAAAGCTTTCTCATTGACCTCGCGCATTCGCTCAGCACATCAGAAAAAGACTGGGGCACACTCACTATCGACACTGTTTCCAAGGACCACGGCCAGGTGATCCGAGATGCGCTCGTTTCGGCTGGCATTAGCGATAAAAAGGTGCGGTTCGGTCAGGTTGTCTCAGGACCTAAGGTCAGCAACCCGCCTGTTGAGATTTCCTTCACCAACGTAAAAAACTCACCAAAGCTTATGGATTCGGTTCGCAATGCCATGAAGGCGATGGACATTCCAGAAACTTGTGAAGGAGGAGTGTGCAAGTAGTAATGGAGCCCCAGGAGGGATTTGAACCCCCGACCAGCTGATTACAAATCAGCTGCTCTGGCCAACTGAGCTACTGGGGCAACCACCCGTTCGAGATAGTTCACCGCTGCCGGGCTTGTCAAGTCTTCAACATCCAACTGCCCTTAAGCAGTGATACGCTTCAAAAGTAATCAAGCTGTGCCGCGCACGGTGGGGGGGGGAGCGTAATGAAAAGCTGCAACAACAGGGCCTTCGGTTCAACACTCGCCAGAATAGGTTTTCTAGTGTCTTCGGTTGGTTTGCTCAGCGTCTCGAACAGGGCTTACTCCCAAGCATTGGTTGGGTCAGAACAGTTTCAGGAACTCTTTGCCTCAGCGGGCTACAGTGCCCTCTTTGGGGCCGCACTCGGAACCGCCATCCTGCCGTTTATGCCCGATAACTCCGTTTCGAATCTGAGAGTTGTCGCCGGAGGGGCATCCATTGGATTTGCTCTAGGGAGCGCAATGGCACTCTATGGGCTGCGTCAGCAGCAGCAGCAGCAAACTTATGGAATGCAATACAACCCGGAGGGTGAAGCGGGGCATCTCGAGGGAGGCGACTGGCGCTGGGACGTGGGGACGTCGAACGGAAAAGATGTCTTTCTGCGAATGGACTCCCGCTTCTGAACGTCTTTGAATCCAGCAGCGCCTCTGATACAACCCCAACCTGTAAAACTTGGGGAACAAATCCATGACAACTCATTATTTTAGCCCTGGTCCAGCGACTCTACCAGCTGCTGTCCGTGATCTCGTCAAGCTCGAGTTGCTAGACACCTTCGGGTTTGGTGTCAGTGTCATGGAAATTTCTCATCGCTCGAAGCAGTACGAAAAACTCAACGAAGAAACCCTCAAACTCGCCCAAGATGTTTTTGAGGTGCCTTCTTCTCACAAACTGCTCATAACACCATTTGGCGCACAGCAGCATTTTTCTCTAATTATCCATCACCTCTCTCGTCCGGGCGATACATTAGCGTACACCGAAACAGGAGTTTGGGCCCACCTGGCAACAGTTGATGCAAGGGCATCCGAGCGCAAGGTTGAAGTTGTCTATGATGGCGCACCAACACTCAATTCTTTGGGGAACCAAGCTGAATGGAACATTCCGGAAAACGCTAAATATCTCCATCTCACCGTGAATAATACAGTCGAAGGCACGGAATATTCTTCCCTCGAATTTCCGGGTAAAGTTCCTTTGGTGCTCGACATGACGAGCGCTCTGGCATCACGACGTGACATTCCCTGGGAACGCACACATCTCATTTATGCGAGTGCACAAAAGAACTTTGGAATCGCGGGTTGCTCAATTGTCATAATCAAGAACGATATCTTTGAGCAGGCGCGGGAAACAGCCAAGCAGAATTTGCTAGGCAACGCCCTCAATTATTGCTCTATTTTTGATGCCAAGAGCGTTCTAAACACGCCTCCAGTGTTTCCTATCTTTGTCACCAACCGCTACCTGCACTGGATGAAGTCTGTGGGCGGAATAGAGACAATGGAACAATGGGCCAAAGAGCGGGCGCGTCTCGTCTATTCGGAAATCGACGACACGTTCTACAAGGGGCATGCTGTTACAGAGCATCGTTCGCGCCATAATTTTGTATTCAAATTGCAGACTCCGGAACTCGACGCTCTTTTTGTCGCCGAGGCACAGAAGGAAGGTATTTTAGAAATTAAGGGATACAGAACACTCGGGGGAGTGAGGGCATCCATGTACAACGGCATTAGCCTCGAGTCGGCGCAGTATTTTGCGCATTTCATGCGCGCCTTTAAAGCAAAGCACGGCTAAGGAATTTGCGCCACAAATGAACATCTCAACCATACGCTCCGAAATTCGATTAGCTTTTCATGAATGGCGGAGCCTCATTGGTGAATCCCTCAGTTACGAGCTTCAAATGCGCGTCATTGATTCCCGACTCTTAGGCCCGGCCCACGCCTCACTCAAAACCATTGAAGACAACGTCAAACAGATCGCATCAAGAGGCTTTGCAGCGCGAGTGAAGCTCACTAGGATCATGATGAGAATGGTTTCCGCGTTTCTGAACAACAACCGGGAAGCTTTTGAACAGGCTATTGTCGACCTCATTGAACTTGGAAAGAAGGTTTCTCAATGAACCGGATTGGGCCCAAACCAACGAACTCTTCAGAAAACGCTGCTCACACTGGTGACAAAAAGCGCAGCGTGGCTCTCAAACCATTGCCAGCGAGTATTCGTATCGACCTCTTTGGTGACCTCCTCAAATTTACAAAGAAGTCCCCACAGACAATGTCTTTCCGAAAATTCGACCAACTCGCATTGTTTCTTGCCCAAAAATCGCGTGAAGAACGTTTACTGGTCTACAAAATTTTCTGTGGCCTGAGTCTCACAGCTCACGCTCGCCGGACGCAGGAAACTACCGATAGAAAAAATATTTTTGACTTGAAAAATAAAATATTCCTCTCTATCGCAAACGATCCTGCTCTACGAAGAATGATTAATCTTCGCTTGGGTGTCAGCAAGCGGTTCAAAGTGATTGAATATTGTAAGGCATGTAATGAAAAAAACAAAAGCGAGAACATTCCTCCGCGCGAATGGAAATTTTGTCCGAATTGCAAAATAGATCGCAATTATTATAACATCATTAGCCTTCACCACCGCTTTGATGAAGGCTCCGGCGCTCTTTTCCTCGGACAGGAACATCTCGAACACATCGAGTTTAACAAAGTCATTAAAAAAGTTCCGCTCACACAAATAGAAGAAGATCTCTCTTTTTCAAAGTATAAATTCAGCCCAAAAACACTTATTTCCATTGAACTTGAGAGCCTCAAAAACTGTACTCTCAAGTTGATTAATTTGGCCAAAAAGCCCACAGGGCCTATCTCTGCACCGAAGCAAATCGGACCAACTCCAATAAAGAGGTAAGCTCCATGGCGAGTTCTGCTGCGTTGTTGCTCGCTCTAACTCCCCTCACCCACGAAGCGTCCCCATTGGCTTTAGGGTTGGGGAACGAACAGCTCTTGCAAACAGAAGGTGCCTGCGGGGCGTTCTGTTTAAACGCATCGAATGCACATCACGACGTCAAAGCAAGCGCCCACGCCTCAACGGCTCTCGTTCCACAACAAATGGCGACGAGCAGCGACGGGCTCAAATTGAGTCCCACAAAAATAAACACCTATGATGTCAGCTGGCATCCGTATTTTGATGTGGTTGCCGCCGCTGGTTACAGAAGTTCAACACGCTCAACCGAACGTTCGACAGACTCAAAAACAGTTCGACGAATTACAGCATCAACGACCGAAATTCCAGTTGCATTCTCAACACGGCTGGCTGAATCATTCTCATTGGCCACTAAATATATTTTTAGAACCATTGAATTGAAACAAGAAAACCTGACTAACTCAGCAAGCAAATTAGATTCCATGACCGCGCAACCCAACCGCTGGGGGGCTGATGTCGTTTGGCAAAAGGATGATCTCACGGGGATCGGTATTTCTTATTTGGCACCCACTTCATTGTTGATGAAGTCGAAAAATGGAGTCCGCCCCTACAGCACACTCAGTGTCGCAGTTCCACGCTGGACCGACCCTCAGGAATTCACTGCTTCGCTCGCAAGGTTTTCAGCAATTCGGCCACCCGAGGGTGTTGTGTTCGGCCCCTTTGAAAATGTTTTTCACGGGGCCGTGTCAATTGTGACCTGGGAGTCCGGCGAGCCAGTGGCATACTCGGCATTAGCTTCCTCCGCGGTGAGCAAGGATGGATGGAGTCTCACAGAGAGCGGAGCCCAAACCGAAGAATTTAGATTCAACACTCTCGATCCAAGTGTTTCACTCAGTGCTGGTCTTGAGAGCCTATGGGCGCGTAGTTCAATCGGAGCCATCTCAACTTATACCCACATCCGGATGAATCATATTGCAAGCAAAAAAGAACTAAACCAATGGCAGGGTGGTTTCGGCATAGGCATCACGAGCCGATTTATAACACTTCAAGCGTCTTCGCTCTGGCGGGAAAAAGAATCTGGATATGCTCTCGGTCTGTCTTCTTCTCTTTGATTTCGATTGAGACGAGAGCCGTTTCCATGAAATTTGAATATCCAATGGAAGCCGCAGATCATTCAAAGGCAGAGCTAGGCCTGGGAAAATTCGCCATTGCCCGCGGTAGTCTCGAGAAGGCCACAATACATTTTCGTCGCGCTGGCCGGAGCGATGAATTGGCTTCCGATTTCAACCAAATGGCCATCGCATTGTTGAATTAGCAACGTTACAAAGATGCCTTGGCAATTTACCAAAGCGCCCTGAAAGTTTTACCCTCACGCGACAAACACCATTTCATTCACTACAATATTGCTTCTGGCGCAGAAGAAACGTGGAGCACTGCTTGAGGTTGGCAGCCGAAAGTGGAACGGATAAAAATCCATTTGAGCATTACCGAGAACTCCTCGTCGAGAGAAAGAAAACTTAAAAGAGCGCACGTTGTGTTCCTAGTAAATCGAGGACATTTAAAATGTTCAAAAAGATACTTCTGATTCTGATTTTGGTTGGCGGATTTATCGTTGTTTCCGCTGGTGCTATCGCAGGAATGATGGCATGGAACTACGTGCAGAAAATTGAGAAAACACTGCCACCCGTAGATAAACTCAAGAACTACGCACCGGCCTTGCCCACAATTATTTACAGCAACGAGGGAACAAAAATCGGTGAGCTGTTCAAAGAGAAGCGCTATCCAGTCGCCCTCGCAGACATTTCGCCGATACTCGTCAAGAGCTTTCTTGCCTCGGAGGATGCACGCTTTTATCAACATTCAGGAGTCGATCCCCAGGGTCTAGCTCGCGCAGCCATCTCACATTTTCTCAAACAAGGTGCTAAGCAGGGCGGCAGCACAATTACTCAACAACTTGTGAAAAATGTATTACTCACCCGAGAGCGCACTATTGAACGCAAGGTCAAAGACATTCTTCTCTCGTTGAAAATCGAGAAGTCTTTCAGCAAAGATGAAATTCTCGAGATGTATCTCAATACAATATTTCTTGGGAACAACTCATATGGAGTGGAAGCTGCAGCTCGAAACTACTTCCGAAAATCGTCAAAGAAACTCAGACTCTCCGAAGCTGCTCTGATTGCCGGGCTTGCACCCGCGCCGTCGGCCTATGCACCTACTGACAATTTTGAGAAAGCCAAAAATCGCCAGCGTTTCGTCCTAGATCGCATGGTTCAAAATGGTTGGGTGAGCAAAATAGATGCTGACAAAGCTTATGCGGAAACCCTCACTGTTCATCGCGCTGAAACACCCAACACACGCTCAGCTCCCTACTTCCTAATTGAAGTGAAAAAACAACTTGAAAACACACTGCAACTCGAGAACCTCCTTACTTCGGGCTACAAGGTTCAAACTTCGCTCAATCTTGCGTTACAGAAGCACTCGCAAAATGCAGTCTCAAAATTTTTGGAACAATTTGAGTCGAAGAAGGCCTTTCACAAGCCAATCGCTCGCCACGGAAGTCAATACGCATCAGCCCTAGAAAAGCTCGCTCGCAGCGGTTGGATCAACGAGGAAGAAGAGGACATTCGTGGAATCGTTATCGATCTCGACCCCGCACTAGACGTCGCTCTTGTGGCAACTCAAACAGGGCCTGGTTTGCTTCTCGCAGAAGATCATCGATGGGCGCTCCGGGCGGCTGCAAGCAAAAAAACGAGCGCCATCCAAGATTTTGCAGATATTCTTGCCATTGGTGATGAAGTTCACATTAAGAAGGTCGAGACGCGCGCTCCGAAGCGACTAGGCAAGGTTGCGAAGTACTTTTCTGAACACGCCGAAACCTTAAAGCTTTTCGGAATGACCGATGAGACTTTCAAGTACGACTTCTACCAACTCACTGACACTGAAGGGATAGAAGCCGCAGCCATCATCATGGATGCGCAATCTGGAGACATCCTGTCATTGGTAGGAGGCAGTAGTTTTCAAAATAGCGAATTTAATCGTGCAACCCAAGCTTTGCGACAAGTGGGGAGTAGCGTGAAGCCTCTCTATTATGGTTTAGCTTTGGATAACGGGTTTTCTCCCGCTTCACGAATCGACAGCCCGCCAATTGTCATGGGAGATTGGAAGCCTGAAAATTATGACAAAGAATTTACTGGCCGAACGAATCTGCGTACGTCACTCGTGCACTCCTACAACATCAGCAGCATTCAGCTTTTCAAGGCCATAGGAATTCCTCTGGCAGCTTTTCACTTCAAGAGGCTAGGCTTGCCTTGGGACGATGTGAATTTGGCACATTCACTCGGAGCAGGTTCGGCAACTTTGCTACAAATGGTTCAAGCTTATTCTCCGTTTGCAAACGCTGGGCGCATCACGGAGGCGCATTATATCAAAGCCATTCAAAACAGAGACGATGAAATTATAGTTTCTGCTTCAGATCCTCGTCTCAAAGCCGCTCCGCTTCCTCTGCCAGCAAAACAATCCTCTTCAACGACTCAAGACAATAGCGCTCCAAAAGAAGATGTCCGTCAGGTACTGAGCGCTGCAGCAGCATATGTCGCCTCGCGTGTCATGCAAGATGTCATTCGTTTCGGCACAGGCACTCGGGCTCAAGGCATTCCATTCGCCGCAGGAAAAACTGGAACCACGAACGGATATACAGATGCGTGGTTCATTGGAGTCACTCCAAGGCTTATCTGTGCCGTGTGGGTTGGATTCGATGACGCAAAGAAGAGTCTCGGTGGCGACGGTACAGGTGGAAAAATGGCTGCTCCACTCTGGAAGCAGATCATGGAAGCTGCCGTGAAGCTGTATCCATCTAACGAATGGGTAGTCCCCGAGAAGGTTGTTAATGTTCGAGTTGGATACGGTGGAGAAAGAATTTACGGCAGTGGAGGAATACTCATGCCCGCAGTTGCCGGAAGCGAACCCGGATCACCTGCCACCCGAGACGCACTTGGACTCGACCTAGGATCTCCGCTATCAGGTGGCTCAACTGATACTGATGATGCAGCAAAAAAGACTGATACATATGACGATAGTACGTCTCTTAGAAGAATGGACTAAGGAGAAATCCGCAAAGCTCAAGCCTTGCCTTGCGAATTTCCACCTTGAATGACAACACTCAACTCATCCACAAGAATCTTCAGCCGCTGTGCCTGGTCGTGTAATTTTTCCGAGGCTTGTGCAGAAGAGTCGGCTGACATGGCGTTGTTCTGGGTCGTTTGGTCGAGCTGATTCAGTGCATTACTAATTTCAGAAATCCCCTGTACTTGCTCTTCACTTGCAGCAGAAATGGAACCGGTGACCTGGTTTACCTTACTGATCGAATCAATGATTTGATCAAACACCTTACCAGCATTGTCAGCGAGGCGTGCCCCTTGCTCCGCGGTTTCTGTGCTCTCAGATATCAATTTTGAGATATCAGTTGCAGCAGATGAGGTTCTTTGTGAGAGAGTGCGAACTGCCTCAGCGACAACTGCGAAACCCTTGCCTTGTTCGCCAGCGCGGGCTGCCTCTACAGCAGCGTTCAAAGCAAGCAGATTTGTTTGGAATGCAATGTCATTGATTAGGCTTGTCATCTCTCCTACTTTTTTCGATCCCTTGTGAATGTCTCCTATTGCCGTGATGAGTTGCCGCATTTCCTTTTGCCCCTGCCGAGCAGTTTGCTCGGCACCTTGTGCAACATCGGCTCCTTCGCGTGCGCTCTCAGAGTTTTGCGTCACAATCCTTGAAAGAGCCTCAATAGCCGCAACCGTTTCTTCGAGTGAGGCAGCTGCATCGTTTGCAGCTGACGCAACACTCGAGCTCACTTCATTCATCTGGGCGCTGGCATCTGCAATTTCATCACCCGTTAAGCCGAGTGATTTCGAGACGCTCGCAAGTTTGTTCATTGGCGAACGAACGATCAAGAGGCCAACGACCAACGCAATTGAGGTGAAGAAAGCCCCGCCCATTGCGATTTGTTTCGTGGCTTTTGTGGTGATATCCTCAACTGGCTTCATGTTGAGCATGACAGTGTAAGCACCACGAAGGGCACCATTCTTCATATCTTCCATTTGGTATCCAAGAATGTCTTTTCCATTCTTCCAAGGACTCGCCGACGGACTTCCGTGACACAGCATGCATCCCTGGCGTTCATCCAAACGAATAGGCCTTGTGACGGAGTAGAATTTTCCGTCGTCGGATTTATGAACAGTTTCTTTGAGAAATGGATCTTGCTCAAAAGTGCGAAGAATTTCCATCTCTTCAGCATTGGCTCGATGTTCCTCACGACGAGGTTGATCGGCGAAAATGCGGAATTTATATCCATCCGTTTTCTCGCCTGCATAACCCAGAGTGAACAACGCAAAGATTGGATATGCTTTTAAAACGCGTTCTTTCTGCTCTTTAGGTAAATTACCATCTGGGTATTTGATTCTTGTCTCTTCAATCATCTGCTCAAGAATTCCCAGATCGGCAACGTATGCTTTGGCTTCGTCGATGCGCGACAAGATAGCACTCGACTTTTCGAGGAGCGCGCGTTCAGCATTTTCATGGACCAGGTATCGAGCAACAAATATCGCAGAAAGCGTGCAAACAACGCACGATGCCAGAACGACGCTCAAAACCTTGGTTCGAAATGTGATTTTCATTTTCTAACCTCAAAGATCAAAACAAACAAGATCGCAAAATTCTGACTTTCTCAATGTAACAACGTAGACTTTAGTTCCAAAGACGGCGTTCTTGGCGACCGCCAAAAACACGTTCACTTGTCGGCCAGCGAACTGTTGTCGATACAGCAGCCAAACCGAATCAAGGAGCAATTTAGCCTTGAAAGAAATGCACTTTGAAACAACAAACCCTGACTGCGAGTTATTCCTCAGTTCCGAAGGTGTCGGTTTTCTGATGCTCTCGGCAAGCAGTGACAGTCTGAGAAAATGGCAGGGCCTCACGGTCGCAGACGCCTCAATTTGCGCCGGGGTTCGATGGGCGTTTGAGCTCAAGGGCCAGAGACACACTCTCCTGCCCGGCCACTGGCGTTGCACGGAACGTGGCACATCGACCGTTACACGCCATTTTGCAACAAACTTTGGCCTTTGGTTCGTTGAGAAGTGGGATTGGGGTCAACCGGATGAAGGTCTTAAAGTAACGCTCTCAACGGGAACAGACCAAGAAGTCAAAAGTGTGGTCGACCACATTTCAATTTCGGCAACTCCCCTGTGGACCTTGTCGCCTGCGGGATACACATCCTGTGGGGGCATCGACGCGACTCTTTCACTCCATCCAGCTTTACCTGGTGAAATACAAATTCAGTCGCAGTTATTGGACATTCCTGTGAAGATAAAATGCCAAAAAGTGAGTCTAAATGACGCGCCGCTGAAGGCGGGTGAGTGGCAAATTCTCCCAGATGCACAGCCCGAGAGAATTCCAACACCAAAGGATGCCTGCCGAGGGGAGCAATTCGAGCGAGAGGTGTTACTGACGCACGAATGTACTCTCGGTGTAAAAATGGGCGAAAAAGCGCAGCTTGTTTTTTCTTTTCAAAACAACTCAAAACAACACAAGCAAAATATGCTTCGCGTGAGTGATCAGGTGAGCCTCGATTGTGAATCTGAGTCGCTCACAAATGCATTCATCAATTGTGCTGAAAGCTTGAATCAATTGATCCGAAGCAGGGCCGATGGTCGGCTCGGACTCCAGGCCGGCCTCCCTTGGTTTACCCAATTCTGGACACGCGACATGTGTCACAGTTTTCGAGCCGCGTTTCTTTGGTCCGGACGACTTGCCGACGGACAGGCACTGATTACCGACCTTTGGATGCAAACAAAGGGGCGTTCGATTCCCAACTACACAACGACACAAACGACAACCAACAACAGCGTCGACGCGCTCCCTCTCCTGCTGCTAACAACAGCCGACCTTGTCGACCACACAGGTTGGACCGCGTCGATGGAAACTCCGCTTCATGAAATTGAACATCGTTTACTTGAGGCTGCTCGAGTTTTCGCCAGCAATGATCTGATTCGCCACGGACCGGCTGACACTTGGATGGATGCTCAAAAACACACCTCGATGGGAGTGCAAATTGCCTGCAGCCCAAGAGCCGATCGGGCCTTTGAGATCCAAGCTTTTTGGATCTCTGCGCTCCAACGCTGGAGTGACCTTCTAGGAAAAAGAGGAAACATTCAGCTCAGCGCGAGTCTTTCAAATGCAGCAACGCGCGGTCTTAGTACCCTTCGGAGGCTTTACTTAGGCGCCGACGGCAAAAGCTGGGCCGACACTCTCCGCCCCGACAACACCGCTGATTTCTCTCTACGACCCAATATTCTGCTAGGATTGTCGGCATTACACAGAGCCAATTGTCTTTTAAAATTGATGAGTCATTCAGAACTGCAAAAATGCCTTGAGAATCTTATCGAGATGAATGTGATCATGCCATACGGCGTAAGAACACTCAGTCCGGAAACATCAGTCCGACATTCGCTTCCAATCAATGAACTTTTCGATGATGAAAGTGCATATATCCGCGAAAACAAAATCCATTTTCATCCGTACCATGAGTTTGGTTCTCGTCACGGTCTCGAACATCCTGATTGGGCATACCATAACGGGACCATTTGGCCTTGGCTCAGCAACTGTGCATGCGAGTTACTGCTCATTGCAGGACTCAATGAACCTGCCGAGCAACTTCGAAATACGTTGGTTTTTCATGCGACTGAGGGCATTCAAGGTGGTGCACTCCCGGAACTACTTGATGGGCTCTCGGGTCATTCGCCCTGGAGCTGGCCAAAAGGAGCTCCCCATCAAGCTTGGAGCGAGGCCGCATTTATTCACATGATTGTCGAAGAATGGATGGGAATCAGGATAGTAAACATCGGCAAAACCCTCCAGCTCGACACATCAAAATGGAAAGGATTCCCTGATTTCTCATTTGAGTTCACTTTGCAAAACGCAAAAATTCAAATCAATAAATATGGACAGACTTCCCGAATACAATTTATTTCGCAAGAATCCGAAGGTTTGCTAGAAGTCATTCATAAGGCAGAGCTGGAGGCTGAAGAACCTCGACAGATATACAAACTCTCTCGGGGCGAGCCTCTCACTCTGAAACTGTGCTTCTCATAAGATTGTAACGACGAATCCATCCCGCATTAAAGTTAGATTTTTTTCTAACATGAATCTTCAATGCAGGGAGGAGACGACATGAATCACGAGTTGAACCTCAGTCCTGAACCCGAGGAAAAGAGAACAATCAGGAAAATTTTGTTTTCTGGTCCTCGTGTCGAACAGTTTGCCGATCACGCGAAGACTCTCTGGAGTCATCTTTACAACGACGCTCGTTCGATGTTCCGTGCGGAAGAACCCAAACATATTCACCCTCATATCGACGTGCTCGAAAACGGAAGTCTTTACGATATTAGGGTCGATCTTCCCGGCGTCGATGCAAACAGCATTGAGCTACTGACCGATGGCAAAATTCTGCACGTTAAAGCCAAACGCAGATGCGAGGAATCGGCAGAACTAAAGATGGCCCACTGCGAGCATCGTTCTGAAACATATGAACGCGACATAAGACTCGCAGAGGATGCTGTTGTTGAAGAAAAGTCGGCAACATTCGCGCAAGGAGTTCTTTCCATTCGTATTCCACGCAAAGCTGCCTAAGACACCCTTGTTCGAAAATTTCACTCCGTGGCTGCAAAAGTACCCAGCCACGGAAAACCTTTTTACATTTCGCCGTGAGGTTTCAAATGCAATGTTTCAAAGGCAGTTCCTCTTTTTTGCATATCTTCCTGGGCCTCTTCTGCTTTGCAAATTCATATGCTGTTGAAGCGCGTGCCGACAGCCCATCGGTTTCTCGTGAACCGGCCCCTGTTGAACATGTCTTTGTACCTCAGGGGTTTGACGACAACGATAATGCCGAGGTTATCGTTCAAGGAAGATTCCCGAATGCCTGCATGAAAACAGGCCCTGTTGAAAAAACAGTTGATGTGCAAACGCAGACAATCCGCCTGCGACCACAAGTTTTTGTGTATCGAGGTGAACCGTGCGCGCAGGTCATTGTTCCTTTTATTCAGAGAGTCACATTTGGGACTCTAAAAGAAGGAACCTGGAAAGTTGAGATTGAAGGAATGCCTTCAGTCGCTCCTCTGCCACTCGTAGTAAAACGCGCACTATCTGCAGCTCCCGATGAATTTCTCTACGCTCCAGTTGAAGAGGTTGTTCTGCTGCCTGGAAATCTGGGTACAAGGCAAAAACTTGTTGTGAGCGGAAATTGGCCTATCATTCCTGCGCGTGGCTGCTTTGTGATGAAACAAATCCGGACAACTCTCGGTGCCGATAACACACTCGTTGTTCAGCCCATCGCCGAGTTGTTGCCAGCCGAGCAATGTTCCCCCACATCGCAACGAAAGCGTGCCTTCCAAGCATCTGTTTTTCTCGACAAGTCGCTGCAGCTCGACTCACTGATCCATGTGAGGGTTCTTAATGGTGAATCCTTAAATAAGTTCTATGAATCGCTCTGAAGAACACAACCCTGACAACGCGGAGGATGGCACATGCGCTACAAGTTAAATGGCCCCTTAAATCCGAAAACAACCGCGGCGATCTCATCTCTTATTCTCATTGCCTGCGGAGAAAATGGAAAAGTCGAAGACATCCATTCGCAGGTCAATATTGTTGGTGGACGTGCGATTTCAGAGGATGTGAGCGACGCGCGGCGTGTTTCGACGGTAGCTCTAACAACCGACCACCGAAGTGCACGGCGGCTCTCTTCAACGTCGCTTCTTGATACCGGGCGGTCTTTTTGCAGTGCAACAGTCATTTCAAAAAAAGCTTTGCTGACAGCTGCGCACTGTATTCAGGATTTTGATCCCCAAACCAGGTTGAAGGGTGACTCTTGGATATTGCCAGCTGCCCGCGACTTCATCGCTTCATTTGGAATCAAAGTTGGGAAGCAGGGCTCATGGATTCGAGCAAAGAAGGTTGTGCCGCATCCAGAATGGGATCCACTACAAACTCTCAACGGTAATCCAAACCGTGCACCACATGACATCGGTGTCGTTATTCTTGAGGAAGAAATTCCATCCAACTATCTGCCTGTAGAAGTTGCTTCTGAAACCTTCGAATTAAAAGAAAAGCAACAAGTGACGCTGGTAGGTTTTGGAGTGACTTTATCCCGACGCAACAACAACACAGGGCTCCTCAGAGAAGTTCAACTTCCACTTCAGGGTGTCGACAAAAAAAGTCAAACACTGAACGTAGGCTCCTGGATGAAGGGAGCTTGCGCAGGAGACTCGGGAGGACCAATGTATACGCAAGATGCGGATGGAAAATGGCTTGTTGTTGGCGTCACTTCTGCGGGAATCGAAATCTTTCAAACCTGCATTGGACTCGATAATTCGTATACCGACGCACGGTCTCACAAAAACTGGATTCGTTCGGTGCTCCAGGGAAACAACGACGATCTGCTTTGAAGGTCAGCTCGAGGTTGTGATGCCTGCAGAGACAAGGTCGTGGAGCCTCAGGAGGCCCACGGCCTTTCCATTTGAGTCGACGATGGGAATTCCATTCAGGGGGCGCGGACGATTCTCCATGAGTTGCAAAGCCTCAACTGCTAGAGTTCCTGGCAAGAGGGTCACTGGATTTGCGTTCATAAAATCTTGAACAGTGCATTCAAATACCTTCGGCCCGCGCAGTTCCATTGCAGCTCGCAGGTCGCGCTCGGCAACAAAGCCGAACATTTTGTCAGAGTCATCCACAACTAAAAGTGCACCCAAAGCACACTCCGTCATACGTGATATGACTTCTTTGAAGGTCGCACCGATTGGAATCCGGGGTAGAAATTGACCGCACACCATAAGGTCATCGACGCGCACGAATATGCGTTTGCCGATAGCACCTCCCGGATGATTCCTGGCGTAAGACGCAAGGTCGAACAATCTCTGCTCCATGGAAGCTGCCACCAAAAGCTGCCCTAATGCGAGTGTTGTCACGGTGCTTGTCAGTGGAGCTTGATTCAAAGGACAAGCCTCACCTTGAGCCGGAAGCTGGAGTGTGACATCGCAGGCTTGCGCAAGGGGGGAGTCTGGCCTTGCTGTTAATGCCACGAGACTGCAGCCTCTTTCGCGGAGCAAGGGCACCACCGCCAGAAGCTCTGCACTTCGTCCGTTGTTCGAGACAAGCATTACGGGGTCACCCCCAACAACAGAACCAAGATCTCCATGAAGCGCCTCGGTTGGATGAAGAAATCGAGCATTGATGCCAACACTCGCCAACATAGAAACGAGGACCTGTGCAACTCCTCCCGATTTGCCAACCGCAGCAAAATGAAGAGTTTGATACGACATGCGCGGGGCGTTTTGGGTGGCCGAGGTTTCCGGAATTCGACACCGGCAGAGCAGCTCGAGAGTGCGAACGAATGAGTCTTGAAAATTTTGCGACGATTGCAATTGAACATGAAAGTGCTCAATTGCGCGACTCATATGCAACGCACGCCGTGAAGCACTTGAAAGGATATCGCGTTCCATCACACACACCTTCCGCAAGGCACTGTGCCGATTCGGATTGGCACATCAATTGACAATCAATGAACATCAACTTTGGCAGGAATGACAAAAACACTCTGAGGTGAGTTTTCTCTTGGAAGAGCTTCCTCAGTTACCAAATCTGCTGAAGAATCATACTGCGATGCGATTGAGCGAAGAGGATCTCTGCGTTTTCGCAAACGTGTTGCCCTTTTAGGCATCGCGTCTGAGTTCACCTGCTCCATCATTTTATGTGCTTCATCGAGGTGGTCGTCCAAAATATCGGGATCAACTCCCTCAAACTGAACTCCAAATGCTTTTTCCACGGGATCTCCCATGTCCACACCGGCCAGATCCTCGAGAGATCTCCATTGAGCCTCTTGCAGGGTAACCAAGCGCTTTGAAAACTCCATCTGCCAAGCAGACATGGCTTCCTGACGTTCACAGAGTTCTTCAAGAACTCCATGAACAAGGCTGAGCTGATCTTGGGTTTCGAGAAGAAGACGTTTGAGTTCTGCCATCGATGACGCAGGTTTCGAGACGGCCGTGCGTGCACGGCTGCGAGGTTTCTGCACAGTGTCTGATTTTCCCTTGCGAACTTCTGCCATCAGAGTAGCTCCAAACGAAGAAGGCTGCGAGGACGACTTAAACTCAAGAGAACCAATTAGGCCTCAAGATGGGCATCCACAACACCATCTTTTGCCTCAGCCTGTGACATAGTTGGGGGATTCTTGTCAAAGAGAATGATTCCATTTTGATGCATGGCCTGCCAAAAGCCAGGGTCTGGCATCACGCCCACTTCGAACGCGCCAGTTTCAAAAAGCTCCTGCTTTCCATCTACGATACCATCTTTCACCGAAGAACAGAACGCTTGCATTGCATCGGGCGACTCTTCGATGCCATTGACTCTCAAGAAAATTGTTCGAATCCAACCATTTTCTCCAGCGTTGGGTGGAAGAATTGCCCCAAGGACAGCGGCCTCTACTTTTGCATTAGAATTAAGCACATCTGCCGTGTGGGCCTTTTGCTCATCATTGAAGACGTCAGGAGGGAAGGCCACCTGCATTTGTCCGTCTTGGGGTTCAGCGGGAGCCGCTTCGCCGCCACTGGCGACCTGAACAGGTGTTTGCTGAGACTGAGGCACGATACCCATCGCCAACTGCCGATATTCAACCTTAGGAAGAATGATAAAAGGCGCACTTCCTGGGTTAATGACAATGACTTCAGCCGGACTCGGTTCAAGGAGCTTGAAGATGTCTTGTCCGCGCACTGACACGTACTGGCCACCGTCGGGGCGCCAGCGGCGCGCTGCAGCGCCACTTGAGAAGGCTGCTGCAAAAGGAGTTCCCGCAGAATTCTGCAAAATGGCAACATTCATGTTTTGCGCCGGCTCTGTTGCGGTTTCGCCCGTCTGAACGTTTTGCTCTGGCTCAGAGAGTGCCAAGAGAAGCTCTGAAAATAAAAGTTCCTGGTATACTTTTCTGCGACTATCCGGGGTGTCTTGGCGAGCATTTTCAACCATTGCCTGCTCAAGATACTCAGCTGCTTTGGGCTCTGTAGGCTCATTGCCTTGTGCGGTGATTTCAGTTTCAGCTTGATGAGAGGCAGTCGCCCCTGCTTTCACTGGTGTCGCATTGGCGGCAGGAACAGCATCTAGGTTTGTTTCAGAATCACGTTTGCCAAAAAGCCTCTTCAGAACCATGTTTGCCTCGCAAGTCAGCTGCGCTTTAACAAAAATCGCTTACAGGATCTGAGAAGGATGCCCCGAAGAAGCCGCCATTGCAAGCTATTCAGAGCTCAGCTTCAGCTGTATTTTCTTTGCTTGGCTCCGCGCCACAACTCGTCCCAAATCTCAAGGGTGAGGCCCTTAGCATACTCCTCCGTCACCTCGACACCGCGTTCGCGCAAAATGGTTTCCATTCCTTCGAATCTCGAAAGAAACTTTTCAACACCCGCGCGCACAGAAAGGTCGAAATCAACCAAGTTTGACTCTTTGAACTTTGATTCGTTCATAAAAACCACGAGATTAGCCAAAGCTAAAACAACGTCACCCAGTTCATCGGCCACTCGCGCCCGATCGGGTTGTTCAACAAAAAGCTCTCGTTTGAGTTCTTCAACCTCTGAGGTGAGATCAGCAAAGGTCTGCTCGAGAGTCTTCCAGGCGAAACCTAATTTCCAAGACGACTTGGAAACAGCCGACGTATAAGCCAACGTCGGTTGGGCCGATTTTTTTCGAACTTTGTGAAGAAGCGAGGCAGGGACTTCAGATGCATTTGTGACTGTCTCGGCTGCCTTAATAACCTCCCATTGACGAACAACATCATCAGCGGTTGCTACAGTGCTGTCGATGCCGAGAAAAACATGCGGGTGCCTGCGGATCATCTTTTCGCAAATATCTTCAAACACATCAGCTACATTGAAATGTTTCTTCTCTGAAGCAATCTGCGAATTTAAAAAAACCTGCAACAAAACATCGCCAAGCTCGCTGCAAAAAGCCTTTGCCGCTCCAACGTCGCCAGCTTTAGCGTATTGGGCTGCTGCCTCGATCGCTTCATAAGCCTCTTCCACAAGGTACGGGCGAAGAGAATCTACGTCTTGTTTCTTGTCCCAAGGGCATCCGTCAGGAGCCCTCAGTGCAGCAATAGTTTTTGCGAAAAGAACTGAACGCAATCCAAGATTATAAAAATCGCGGTGCGATGAAAGATCCACATTTGTTTTCAACTTCGGATGTTGCAGCGACGAACGAACTTGACTGTCCGTCGAACTAGACGATGTCGCCAGATCGCGAGATATGCCTGTGCTTGTTTGCCCAGTTGAAGAAAACTCAATCAAACTCTCCTCATATTCAGAGGGAGCCTGAAAGCCAGCCAAATTTAAAACGGTCGCAGCAACATTTGCGAGCCCTGCATTGGCAAGATCAGATCGTAGTTTCAGCCGATGCTCAAGCACTTCAGCATTGAAGATGCAAAACGGCACTGGCGAAAGAGTGTGACTCGTTTTGACACGCGGCACTCCGCTCCCATCGAGCTGAACCTTTCCAGATTTTTTATCAACCTCAAACATCTCATCAGCATTCCCGTGGTCGGCTGTTACGACGACTATCGTAGCTGTCTCACGAGCACATTCCAGAATTCTACCCAATGCCAAATCTACTGACGCAACTGAAACCAGTGTTGCAGCAAAGTCGCCCGTGTGCCCAACCATGTCGCCGTTTGCAAAATTAATTCTTCCGACACGAAAACTATTGTTCCGCATTTCAAGGATTGTTCTGTCGGCAATCTCTGCAGATTTCATCCAGGGTCGCTGAGAAAAGGGGATTAAATCGGAAGGGATCTCGACATGATTTTCTAGCTGCTCATTAAATTTCCCACTTCTATTCCCATTCCAGAAGTAGGTCACATGACCGAACTTCTGAGTTTCACTGCAGGCAAATTGTTTCACGCCCGCCGCGCTGAGCAGTTCACTCATTGTTTTGTCAATTTGAGGAGGCTCGACAAGATAGGTTTCTGGAATTTTTAGGTCGCCATCATATTGCATGATTCCTGCATAGTGTATCGCGGGAAATCTCTTGCGGCTGAAGGCTTTAAAATCTTTCTCTGTGAGTGCTCGTGAAATTTGAATCGCTCTATCACCACGAAAGTTAAAGAGAACAAAACTGTCGCCATCCACAACTGCGCCCGTGGGCTTTCCCTCGTGGGCAATGACAAAAGCTGGAAGATTTTGGTCGCTTTTCAAGCCTTCGGATCGGAATGCTTGTAAAGCCTCTTCAAGTGAAGCAAACATCCTCGCATCACCCAAGATGTGAGCATTGTATCCACGTTCCACAATCGACCAATCGCTCTCATAGCGGTCCATGGTCACAAACATGCGACCACCTCCACTTGCAACTCGGCACTCAAACACATTGTCATTTACAGTGCTGAGGAAATCAGAAAGCATTTTTGCATAAATTTCAGCAGAATCGGGTCGCACGTCGCGACCATCGAGAAGCAAATGCAATCGAACTTTACAAACACCATCTTTTTTTGCGGCACGAATAAGTGCAAACAAATGATCAATGTGACTATGAACATTGCCGTCTGAAAAAAGGCCACAGAGGTGAAGAGCATTCACTCCTGCTCGCAGTTCTTGCCTCGCGACAACCTTCTTCCATCCCTCTCCCTGAAAAAGACGCCCACTTTCGATGGCCTGATTCACCAATTTTGCACCCTGTGCAAAAACGCGCCCAGCGCCCAAGGCGTTGTGTCCCACTTCACTGTTACCCATGTCATCTTCTGAAGGCAGTCCGACACTCGGGCCGTGGGCGAGAAGAGTTCGGCTCAAAACCGCCTGCATGAGGCCCGAGAGATGGGGTGTATAGGATGCAGCTACGGCATTTCCGCCTATAAACGCCGCCGAAGGCAGGACGCCGGCCTTATGACCGAGCTGCAGGGTCAAATGATCCTGCGTGTCTTTCCAGCCAACACCGTCGAGAACCACGACCAAAACTTTGTGATCAGCTCGGGTGTTCGCTATAGAATTAAGAAGGTCGGGTGTTTTACTCGCAGCCATATTGTTTTCTCTCTTAAAGTCGGGACTCAAATGCTCAAGAACGGTGATACTCTGACATTGCCGAATTTGCCACGCAAACTCCCCGGGCATCTTGCGGCCGTGCTGTGTCTATGCGCAATTTTTACGAATTTACTTGCGCCGAGCCAACCAGCGCTCGCGCTTAATGACCCTTTCTCAGCGCCTCTCAAATCTTTGAACAAGATTGATCCGGCAAACGTGGTCCAGTTTCGACTTGTCGGACTGACAACAACGGCAAGCGGAGCCTCAGCGATTGTTGAACTCGATACCCGTGGGGGCTTTAAAGTCTATGAGAAAGGCTTGCGCTTCGAATACAAAAGCAATGCCACTCTGAATCTGCCCATTGCACTTCAAGCGACCTCGGAGCCTGCTGCAAAGGTTATTCAAGACCCTTTCTATAATGAGCCCCGAGGCGTGTATGAAAAAGGTGCTCGTTTCACTGCACGGGCTGACGTACCTCTGGAGGAAACCGGAGTTGTCAGAATCAGATTCGAGGCATGTTCAGTCAATACATGTTTGCTCCCCGCTTATTTCGTTATCAGGGCGCGAAAAGGTGAAGTCTCTCAGCCAGAACCACGCGCAAGCGGGCTCGCATTCCCAGCAGCATTGAGTCCGTCCTCTGCCCCCGTTGAAATTCCATCAACAATGCCAAGCATCAGCAGTCAGCCAAAATTGCAGCCGGTCGCTCCTGTCTCATCGAGCTCAGACGTGTCGATCTCCGATACCGTCACAGCGCAGGTTCAACGCGCACTCAGCGCTGGAAGCTGGATTCTCTTTCCTGCACTTTTTCTTGCCGGCTTGCTCATGAATCTCACACCGTGTGTCTATCCGATGATTCCCATCACTTTGAACGTACTTTCCCAAGCAAAAAAAAATGACGAAAAAGACGACGCACCGCATCCATTTGTCCCAGCGTTGATTTACGTTGGTGGAATTGTGCTTGCTTATGCAGGAATGGGTGTTGTTGCGGGTATGACGGGTTCCCTCTTCGGGGGGCTACTGCAAAGCAAAATTTTTAACTTATTTCTGGCTGTATTGATGTTTGCGCTCGGCTTATCCATGCTCGGAGTTATCGATCTTTCAAAGATTCAAAACCTAGGGAATAAAATCCCACTCTCAAAACAATCGCCACGTCTAGCCGTCCTCACCATGGGTGCCGTATCTGGATTGGTGGCAGCGCCCTGCACCGGACCAGTCCTGAGTCTACTCCTCGTTCTCGTCGGACAAACAAAAGACCCCGTCTATGGCTTCACCCTCATGAGCGTATTTGCCGCAGGATTTGGTGCTCCCTATTTGGTACTCGGCTTGCTGTCGCAACAGTTTAAAAGGCTTCCGCGTGCTGGCCGTCTCATGAATCTGGTTAAGAACTTATTTGCATCTCTCATGTTCGCTCTTTCGCTCTACTACCTAAAATCTCTGCTGAGCCAAATTTCTCTCTTCGCTCTTTTTTATGCACAACCCAGTATCACTGGTGTTATCACCATTTCCGTTATTACATTGGTATTCATGTATTGGCAGAACCGTTCCTCGAACCATCCAATCACGGTTTTGGGAGTGCAAGTTGGCCTCACTCTTCTTTCACTTTGGTTAACACTCGCAGCAATCAAAGGATTTGTTCCGATGGTTGCACCTTCCTGGCCTTCGCTGAACCGCATCGGCGATCCGGTTGAGCTACCCAATTCCGACGGGGTTAAGTCTGATCGTGTGCAATGGTACAAAGATTGGAACAAAGCTGTGCAAGCTGCACAGCTTCAGAAAAAAGGCCTGCTTGTCGATGCTTGGGCACAATGGTGTGCGGCATGCCTGAAGATGGACGCAGAAGTGTGGAATGAATCTGGAGTTGTAGCTCTCAGCAATCAGCACTTCATCGCGCTGAAGGTTGACTTCACGGAGTCGAACCCTGCTTCAGAGGATCTCGCCAAAAGGTGGGATCTCTCCGGGTTACCGGCCGTTGGAATTTATCCCGCAGGCTCGGACTTTAGAAATCAGCCTCCCATACTTTTCAGGGAGGCTGTTACTGTGAGTCAGTTTCACCAGGCCATGCAAAAGCTCTTCAACGGCGACGTCACCACGCAAGACCGCCCACTGAACAAGTAACTCACCCCGCAAGAGAGTATTTCATCCTGCGGAATTAAATTACATACGGGCAGCAGCTGGCATGTAATCGTGCTGGTCGCGTGAGATGCCCGCTCCATCGCGAGCGGTCGCAACATAGCGATTAACAATATTGAGCGTGTAAACAAGAAGGGTCGCCTTGAAATTGCGCCAGTTGGAATCGTCAAGACACATGAGAAGCTCATCATCGAAGTACATTTCAGTGTGCGTCAACAAAGCTTCAATTGCGGCAAACACTTGCTCGAAGTTGCCAGCAGTTGCGAGATCATTGAGATCTTCCTTACTACGGATGGCATTAGCCAAGCGAGCTGCGTTTGTTCTAATCAATTGAACTGTTGAACTATTGAGAATCATGAGGGCCCCCACAAAACAAGTGACACTTGCGGACATAAACTGTTTGATGAGTGTAGAGCTCAACAGATCACCCGGGCAAGGAATCTGCCCTGTCAATTCTCCAACGAGCGCTCCGGCTAAACACGAAGAGCGCAACCCCAAACAGAATCGCAGCTACGAGACCTCCCAGAACTACAAGGGGAAGTCTGTTGGGTGCCATTCCGATTATTTCAAAATCTAGGTAGGCCTGTTTCTTGTTCGACTTGCGCGAGACAATCTGAACTTTTCGAGGTGGCAAACTAGGATTCATTGCTACTTCGCGGTTCTGAAGATTCAACCCTTCCCTCACTTCAGAGATTCTCGGTGGCCAAATATTCCATTGATCGGTCATTGATCCCAAAAGAGCACGCAAAACGCCAGTCGATTCAAAAAGAACCAGAATTTGTTCGCCAGGATGATCAGGAAGCTTCTTATTTTGCCAGCGCGTCCGTCCGGTGAATCCATTGAGCTTGAACTCGTTGCTCACTTCAACAACCAATCCCTGTGTACCGGCCGGAATTTGAAGAGTCGGAATACCATTCCAATTCACAACTGTGATGCTCTTGCTGAGGTTTTCCGGGCGCACTGCAGTCAATTGCCAATCATAGATTTTTTCTGGCAAAGGAAGCACAACATTCACTCCACCTGAAAGCGTAGATGGCACCGAAAATGCAGTGAGGTGATGAGCAGCCGCATGACCTTGCGCAGGAGAAACCATGTAACGGTTCGATTGGGGGACATAATATCCAGGCTCAATCAATACCAGCGGCGGTGGAGTTGATTGGATGCTTTCTGCAGGACTTGGAGCTGCCTGAGATTCAGGCGAATTTTGAGCCAATGCAAAGCTCGAATTCAACGCTGCAAAACTTCCCAGAAAGACACCTGCGAGTAAAATCAAAACACCTAGAGACGCAGTTCCCGATTCACTCTTAGCCAAAGAAGTGTCTGCTGTTTTGGGCAGATAAGGAAGCTCAGCCCGCTGAAGGCGAAGACTCAACGACACCAGAGCCTGAAAGCATTCCGAGTCATTGAGTTTCGATATCCGCTCATCAGAAGATGTTCCTTTCACAAGCCGCCCAAACAGTTGATCACGGAGTTGTAAAAGCTGTCGTAGCTCGGATTCATCTGCGAAACCTTTATAGCTCGCCGAAAAAAACTCCATATTTTCTGCGGAAAACAAGGGCGTTGTCACCAACCAAACAACAAAAACGGACAATGCAATAGCAGCAGCAAGAACCAGAATCATGACTGTCCTCCGGAATGCCTGGCTGCCTCAATGAGGGCACGTAACTTGATCTCAATGGCTGTTCTTTCTTCATCTTCACGTTTACGTGAAGAGCGAATCGCAAAGACGAGCCACGCTGGGCCAACAACGAGACCCACCGAAGGAATCAGCCAAATTGCCTTTCCAAAAGTGTTACTTGTATCGGGCTGGCGCAAAATCCATTCGCCATAGCGGTCGCGGAAAAATTTAATAATTTCATCCTTGTTCTTGCCGTCATTCACCTGTCTCTCAATTTCTTTGCGCATCGCAGTGCTTTGGGCGGTTTCGCTTTCAAGGATGCTAACACCCTGGCAGGTTGGACAACGCAACTCGTTACCAATATCAAGAAGCTCCTGCGAATATTGCATTCTCGCTTTGTTGGGTTCTTCTGCTGCCATAGCTGTTCCTGAAAAACCGAATGCAACGAGTAAAACAGCACCCGTGACAATCGCCACCGATTGAGCTTTCTGTGATAGACGAACTGGAGCAAGTGACTCAGCGAGCACATCGAACTCACCAGTCGCTGATTCCAAAACTAGACCATTCGGTGAGACGTCTAAGCTTCTTCGCTTAATACGATGACTGAGGCCAATCAATGCACCAAGCACCATAATTACCAGGCTTGTCCACACGAATTTGACCGTGGGATTAACGTGCATTTTAAGCGATATCTGGTTTGTATTTGAGTCGAAGTGCGCAAGAACAAGATAAAGATCGTGCCAGAAAGTGGAGTGGATACCAATTTCATTCAACCATTCATCCTTATTGGTGTATTTACTGCGAGTCGGTATGACTTCAGTCGTATCACCCCGTGAATCTTTTGCTTGAATGATAGCAGCGGCATAGGTCGCATTATACTCCTTCGAGTAGCGCATCCCGCGATTCGTTAGAGTGTAGCCATAAAATTCTATTGATTCATTGTGTTTGATAACTGCCTCGGCGTGGATTCCTCGATAGCCGCCAAGAAATCCGGCAATCGCAACTAGAAAACCAAGATGAACGATCCATGAACCAAGATAGGGGCGATTGAATTTCCAGAGAAGTTGACCATTCCAACGCAGTGCTCGGAGCTTGAAAACAAGATCCATCACCATCACAAACGCTGTCCATAGAACAAGCATGAAGCCAATTGCAGAGCGAATATCTAAGCCCTTGTGCCAAGTGAGAACAGCAGTTAAAATAAGCGCCCAAAGTGCTGGAAATAATAATCCAGCGACAGGATCTTCAATTTTTCCGCTCCGCCAACGCATCAAATTACCGACCCCAAGGAGTGCAACCAAACCAACACCAATCCAAGGTGCAAAGGCATTGAAGAAGGGTTGCTGGATGGATATTTTCACACCGCGAACCGCTTCCACAATCAATGGAAGTAATGTTCCGATGCAAACTAAGGCAAGCAGGAAAAGCAGAAAGAAATTCGTAAACAGCAGAGCACTTTCTTTTGAAACCGTCCAGGTTTGTGCTTGCGCGGCGCCTTGAAGAAGATGGCCACGCGTTGCAACCAAAACCAAAAGGATTGCTGCCCACAATACGATATAAGTTAAATACGCTGGCCCAATATTACTTTCAGCAAAGGAGTGCACACTACTGATAACACCGGAACGAGTAATGAACGTTCCGAGGAAGGTTAATATGAATGCTAGCCCAGCAAGCACACAGGCAAGACGAGGAAGACGGTTGGTTTTATCTAGAATCAATAATGTGTGAAGAAGCGAAGTGGAAGCCAACCACGGCATGAAGGAACTGTTTTCCACGGGATCCCAGGCCCAATAACCAGCCCATCCCAACTCAACATACGCCCACTTTCCACCGAGAAAAATTCCAACAGAAAGAACTGCCCAGCCTGCAAGTGTCCAGCGTCGAACACTCACGAGCCAATCGGAGGTGAATGAACCTCGCAAGAGCGCCGCGACGGCGTACCCGAAAGGCACAATCAACGAGCAATATCCGGCGAAGAGGCTCGGGGGGTGGGCTGCCATATAGGGATTCTGCAAAAGCGCATTCATTCCCTGGCCAAATTCTTGAACCGGAAAAAGGCGAGTTAATGGTGCCGACGCCCAAACCAGGAGGAGCGTCATGAAAGTGAGACAGAATCCGTAACAAACCAAGAGTCCTGGAAGGAGGGGTTCATTCTTTTCACGCAGGGTGAGCAGAGAAATGCTCACAACAATGGACATGATCATTGTCCACAACAAGTGACTACCCTCTAACGAGCTCCAAAAAGAGGTAAGAAGATAAATGGGCGGCATGTCGACTGCTGAATTCCGAAAAACATAATCGATGGAAAAATCGTTAGTCAGCAATGCAATCCAAAGAATTCCAGAGGCAAGCATCACACACAAATTCACACCAATAAGTGCGTTTCGACCACTGTAAATGACGCCTCGCTGCGGACGAAATAATGAAAGCGACCCCATGACAGTTGCATAGACCGCAAGACAAAAACTCAAAACAAGCGCATAAAATCCTAATTCAACCATTTCGATGGTTCCTCACCACTTCACAACGGGTGGCAACGACGCGAAAATCGCTTCAATGTTGCCACCTGACATCAAACCAAAACGCGTTCCTCGATCATGCACAAGGTTAAACTCAGCATAACGTGCGCGCCAATGAAGCTGTTTATCTTTAAGTTCCTCTGAAAACGGCGACTCCACCCGTTGTTTCAGAATGCTACCATACGTGTGAGCAAGACTTTGGCCAATGTTAAGCAATAGCCCAAGATCATCTGAGCGCTCAACATTGAGATAGTCGAAAAATACACCACCAACGCCGCGCATTTCGCCTCGGTGAGGAATAAAGAAATATTCATCGCACCAAGTTTTGAAGCGCGGATAATCACCCAGCCGGTGCGATTCGCATGCATTCTTGAAAGATGCGTGAAATGCATTGGTGTCTTCGTCGTATTGCTGCATGGGAGTGAGATCGCCACCGCCTCCCATCCAAAACACGCTCTTTTCCCCTTCACCAACTTTCAAAATCCGAATGTTCATGTGAACAATTGGTGCTTCCGGGTTGTATGTATGAGCAATGAGGGAAACACCCGCTGCGAGATATGGCTGCCCTGAGTATTCACGTTCAATGGACGGATACGATGGTCCCCACACGACACTCATATTCACCGCAGCCTTCTCAAGCACTGGACCACGAATGACGCTCATCACGCCGCCACCCTGAGATTGACCTTCATGCTGAGCTTTGTTCCATGACTTAATTGTCCAATCACCCTCTGGATCAATAGACCTGAACATTTCGCGGTTTAGATTTCGAACAAAAGCCAAAAGCTGCAGCTCGGCATTGGTCAGTCGTCCTGACTCCAGCGCTGGTGCAGCAATTTGAAGAATGGGATCACCTGAATCAAGTTCTAACTGACTCGCAGCATCAAAACCCAGCCATGGGTTTTTGCTTGCAAATAAATCAAAACGTTGCTTCACGCCCCGCGCCGCAGCCAAAGAGCGCTCATTTGCCCTAGAAGTCATTCGACCCTCCCGATTGCAGGGAGAGTCTAGAACCTTCGCAAGCAAATTGCCACGTCAAGACCAAACACACTCAAGGACTGGATCGTGATCAAAAAAAGCGAACTTCACCTTCGAGTGTCTGCCGGTGCCTAAAACGCTCTGGTTCAAAAGAAAACATCCTTGGCGGGCGATAAGCCATTCCGCGAGGGCGGTGCGGTGACTCAAGCAAAATATCGAGTGACTCGATCTTCTTTCTAAAGTTTCTGACGTCCATCGGACGATTCAGAATCGCTTCGAAAACTCTCTGCAGCTCACTGAGAGAAAAGTCGTGCGCAAGAAAACTGAAAGCGACGGAATCAAAACGGGCCTTCCGGCGCAACTCTGCAAGAGCAGCTTCTGCAAGATCACGGGAGTGAGGTTCTAGCAGAGAAATCTGATCATGCAGCTCTAAAAAGCGGTATTGAGACAAGCCACTCGTTGCAACAAATTCAAGATCATTTGGCGACGCAATAGTAAAAAAGCAAATCTCTAACTGCTTGCTGCTATCTGGTAAGTGCTTCTGCACTCTCTCGAAGGCACCCACTTGAAAAACCTGATTCAACTCGAGAGGCAGTCTCGATCTCACAACCTGCCTCGCAACAGCCTGCAAATCATCAGATGGATCTAACGGCAAACTAGGCAGATGAAAACTCTCCTGCTCCTCATTGTCTCGCACACAGAGCACTCGAAGCTTTGCACCATCGAATGAAAAAACCACTGTTGTCGCGAGAAGTCCGGGAGAACCCGGAATACGTTGTTCAGCAGTTACATAACCCCTTGAAGGCACAATATCTGTTCGAATTCCCATGGCCCAACCTCATGTCCAAGGTTACTTTATGGCTCTGGTCCACAGAAGGAGCTTATGACCACAGGAAGCAATGCTCAAGTTGCCGAGCAACAAAAAAGTAACAAGCTAACAATCGATAGCTTGTTACTTTACGAAAAACTTTAAAGTTTCATTTGCGAGACATAACGATGTCAAAATAGGCCAAATCAATCTTCAATGCGACACATATGTTTCCAAATCCCTGTGCCATGCAGCCGCGCGTGAAATCCTGACTAAATGGTCCGAGAACAAGGTTATTCTCAACACATGCCGACACTCGTTCACTCCAAACCGCACCCACCGGACAAGCGCTATTGCCATGAAAGCCCGCATAAAGATCAATATTCCAAAGAGGATCGTGACACCCTGTTGCACCAGATTGCAAACAAAGCTCGCGCATAAGAGCAGTCACCGGAGCAAAGGCACGTTCTCCAGCGCTGCAAAGAATAATAGCGCCACGAGACACCACCTGTGAGCCGTTAGGACAATTCAACAAAGAACCGAGAGGCATGGTCGGCACTGATGGTTGCGGGACAACCGGATTTGGCCCAACGCCTGCATCAACCGTTGGAGTTGGAACTGGAATGGGTTGCGTCAGCACCGGACCTATTGGTTGCGATGGATCAAGCGTCGGCGGGACGGAAGGCGCTGGAACAACAGCAACAGGGGTTGGCTCAGGCGTTGGAAATGGAGTGGGTGTTGGAAATGGAGTGGGTGTTGGAGTCAGACTTGGTAGTGGTGCAAAACCAACTCCTATCAGGGAATTTTCATAGATGCTTTCGATGCCACCATAATAACCACGAAAGTCAGCACGCTCCTGAATCCAAAGAAAATCAGGTCGTTCTTCGGACAACCAGCTTCCTCCAACCACTCGCCCAAGTGCATCTAGTTCAACTGCATATTGGTAAATAACTTTTTCAGCCGCTACAACACGGCTATCAACCAGCGGATCGAAATTTGGCGTCTCCAACTCAACGATAAATTCAACCTCGGTTTCAACAACGACCTCGGACACAGCCTGAGGAGCTGAACCAGGAGATGGTCCACGACGCACCAATTCACGACTGGTGAATCCATAAATTGGAAAATTCCAAACCTCTGCTCCTCTTGTGAGATCGGCAATCACTTTTTGACCACTACGTCCAACATAATTTGCAAGAATAAGATGGAACGAACCTGCGTTTGTATCTCGACAAGCAGCAGTATTTCTCATGTGCGGCTGTGTTGTGAGATCAGCTTCACAGCGCTGACCCAACGCACGCACCGCAGGCATATAAACAACACCCTGTGCATAGGCCAAAAGTGCTTTCACATCACCGCTCGCGAATGGTATTTTCACGCCGGAAGACCCCTTTAATGTGATTGCACCAGGCTCTTCAAAGTTCAGAGTTGCAGACGCCCAACCATGACAGAGGCCATACCAGGTTGGCATTGCCGGATGGGTCCGCAACAGCTCAGATTGTACGGTTGGGAAATCAAAACGACCCATAAAAATGTCGTATTTTTCTGCTGGTGACAAAGCTGCCAACTCAGATTCCGACATTAAAGCAACCTGCTCTTCGGTCGGTCGTTTGGCCGAGAAGGGAGTTTCAAAGCCATTTTTCCACCGCAGAGCAATTCCACCGAGATGACTAGGCCAGTAAATGTCTGCCCAGGGGAGCTTACTCACCAAGCCGGAGTTGGGAAGTTGAGAGAAAACAAACACAGCCCCCGAATCCAACAGTGCAGGATTGTTGTAATCGTCCCAGGCCTCTTGAACTTTGTCACGGGTGACATTCGGCTTGCTGTCGCAACTTCCAAGGAAAATGCCCAACAAAAACCACGACAAAACCCTAATGCCCGAAAATCCGTGCATAAATAGCCCCCAAACTGAATTGCGGCTCAGGGCTATTTCCGGATGCAGGGTGCGTCAAGACAAATTAGGAATTCTGAGGAGAGAGTAATTGACGTAAAGCTTCGGTTGTCTTTTTGGGATCGTTCTTTGCCAGATACATGATCTGTTCCTTATGAGAGAGCTTCTCAAACGGAACCTCCTCTTGAACATGAACACGCTTCGCGGCCGACCCCGATCTCTCAAGCTCATAATCAGCAACCGTTAGTTGCTCGTCAGAACGCTTGTCAGGATCAAACGACAACCAACGGAAATAAGGACGCAATAGCGCAAAATATAGGAATATCATTGCAAGGATGGCAACCGTCGCAATGATCCCAGTTTGAATTAGAGATGTCTTACGTGCGGTCAACGAAGCTTGCTCTGCCACGGCAACTTCATCCATTTCAAATTGAGCATTTTCAACCGTGATTGTGTCACGAGTTTCCTGAAAGCCAATCGCGTTCTTCACAAGCTTTGTTATCATAGCAATTTCATCGGGTGTTCGCGCGACATATTTTCCATCAACCATCTTGCCATCGACAAGCACCGCTATTGATATCTTCTTCAATGAACCCACTGGCTCGATAATCCGACTCACAGTGCGTTTGACATCGAAGTTTAAGGTCTCCATCGTTTGCTTGTTATTGCTGGAATTACCACCGACGGCTTGATCTTCCTTTTCGCCTGGCAGGTTGCTCTTCGCTCCTGGAACGCCGGTCGGATTTAAACCTTGGCCCTGTGACGACTGCTCGTTCTTCTGAGAACCTAAAACAACTGTTCTCTCGGGATCAACATCCTGAACCGTGGTCTCAATTTTCTTGAAGTCAACCTCTGCCTGCACCTTAGCTACAACCTTGTTGTGACCCACGACGCGTCCAAGGATTTCGCGAATACTTGTTTCGAACTCACGTTCAACTCTTTTTTGATATTCTCGTTGCGCGCTTGTGACCTTGTCCAGACCGCCGTCATCGTCATCAGGATTCGTGAGCATATTGCCTGCTTCATCGACAATCGCGATGCTGTTTGGTTCAAGCCCCTCAACAGCTCTGGCCACGAGATGGAGTATACCTTGCACCTGTTTTTGAGTGAGCTGTTTGCCAGGTTTCATCCTCAGCATGATGCTTGCCGTTGTCGGCTTCTTATCCTGCTGAAATATTGAAGGGTCTGGAATTACAATGTGCACACGGCTCGATTCAACAGGATCAAGTTTGTTAATGCTGCGTGAAAGTTCACCCTGAATCGCTCTCAATTTGCTGACGCGCTGATCGAAGTCAGTCATACCGAAAGATCGGTCATCAAACTTTTCCCAGCCAACCGACACACCATTACTGGGGAGTCCTTCTTGGGCAAGAATCATTCGATACTCATTCATTTTATTTTCTGGAAAAAGAAGAGTTTCGCCCTCAACCCTGAAATCAGCCACATTTTGCTTTTTAAACAATGCCAATACAGATGTTCTGTCTTCGTGAGAAAGATTCGTGTAGGCCACTTCAAAAGACTGAGTAGGCCGATAAAAGCTCAGGGCAAGCAAAACTGCAAAAACTGTGCCAACAGCAACTCCGAGAGCAATTTTTCGCCCTGGAGTCAGTCCCTTGTAGAAGACTGCCGACTGCGAACGAAACTGATCGAAAAATGTTTTCACTCTTTCAAACATTATTCATGCACTCGCTTGCTGACTACATTCATGGTGTTTCGTGACTCAGTGATTTAAAAATTCAAAAGAAAATTATACCTGCATGCGCATTACATCCTGATAGGCTTCTATCGCCTTGTTACGCAGCTGGACCATCATATTAAATCCGAGCTCAGCCTTTGTAACAGATAGCATTGTTTGATGAATATTGCTCGATTTACCGGTTGCAAGATCCATACTTGCTTTGTCGCTCTCACGCATACCCTTGTTTACGTCCGCAATGCCTTCCTTGAGAAGTTCAAGAAATTGAGAATTTCCTTCACCACCGATGCCAGCAGGCTTATTCTTGGATGTGCCCAAACCACCCATCGAGCGCAGATCGGAGTCAATTGAACCCAAATCCATTGGTTTGGCCGTTGCACTTCGAATCATAGTGTCCTACCTCAATCAGCCGCGGCCGATATTGATGGCCGTGTTGGCCATTTGTTTCGTTGCATTGAGTGCTGTTGTGTTCGCTTCAAAAGAACGGTTCGAGGTAATCATGTTCACCATCTCTTCCATGACCGAGATATTAGGCATGGCAACCATTCCTGTTTCTTTATCAGCATCCGGATGGCCGGGATTATAAACCAACTTGGGTGCCTTCTGATCCTCTACAATCCCATCGACTTTCACCTCTTTGAGGTTTGGATCAAAGGCTTGGCGCATTAGATTGTCGAAAGTCACACCCGTATCACGAGCAGTGAAAACAACATCTTTTCTTTTGTACGGACCACCCTCTTCGGTCCGGGTTGTGTTCGCATTTGCCAGGTTGGAGGAAATGACGTTCATGCGGACGCGTTCAGCCGCTAGTGCAGAGGAACTTATCTTAAGACCATCAAGAAAACTCATAGTTCATTACCTCCCGCCGTTGATTCCATAGCGCAGCATGCCAAGACGACGGTTGAGGATCTCAACCGTCGCTCTGTAAAGCGTCTGGTTCCAAGCCAAGTCGGCCATCTCAGAATCCATATCGACGGTGTTCCCGTCGTTCCCGATGCTTTCGGTCGGTTTCACGTGCAGGTCGCCACGCAGATCACCGTTAGCAGTCAAGCCCTGATGTTTGAAATGACGTTCATCCGAGGCCTGAAGAGCCATGCCGCCGTCGTTTCCCACCGCCGCGCGAAGCTGTTCTTCGAATTCGTAACCCAAAGACCGGTAACCAGGAGTCTGCGCGTTCGAGATATTACTCGTAATGACGTTTTGCTTGATGAGGCGCTGGTTTAAGCTCTCCTCAAGCACGCTGTCAGTTTTCGCGAAAACCTGGTTACTGGTAACTTTCATACGTTTTTACCTTCAACCTCATATCCGCACTCGACGAGTTCGTTGAGCTTGTAGCGCAATGCTCGCAACGAGATACCCAACGCTTTTGCCGTGTGTGTTCGGTTTCCGTTCATACGGCGCAAAGTTTGCAGGATCAGACGCTGCTCAAGCTCACGCAGGGTGATTTGAGGAAGCGCATCACTCATGGCAACTTCTGTGCGGCTATTGGCTTTCATCAAGTGCAGTTCTTCAACGCTGATATAGTCGCGCGTTGCTAGCAACACCGAACGTTGAACCACGTTACGCAATTCGCGAACATTTCCTGGCCATGTATAAGTTCTCAGTGCCTGCTTCGCTGTTGGCGAGAGCTGAACATTTTTAGAGAACTGCATGTTATACTCACGCAGAAAGATTTCCGAATAGAAATCAACATCTACAGTTCGCGTGCGAAGTGGCTCTATATCAAGCTGAATAACATGAAGCTTAAAATAGAGGTCGTTGCGGAAGCGCTGAGCATTCACTTCGTCATTGATATTTTTGTGCGTGCAGGCAATGACGCGAGCATCTGCCGCAGTTCCTCTGCGAACAACTCCCTTGTTTACATCCTGTTCCTTGAGGATGCGAAGAAGTTTGAGTTGGAGTTGAGGATCAAGCTCAGTAATTTCATCAAGCATCAACGTTCCGGTTTCAGGAGTGCGCTGCATGCCGTACTCGTTGCCACCACGATTTCCTGCGAAAATTTCCATCTCAAAGAAATTCTGAGGGATGTTTGAACAGCTCGCAACCACAAAGCGACCCCGATCGCGACCACCCGCAATATGGATTGATTTCGCGAGGGTCTCTTTGCCAGTTCCGCTTTCGCCAGTGATGAGCACAGGAACCTTTGTTGGCGCTACAGTGCGCGCAACTTCAAGAATCTTGTACATCTTCTCATCACGAGTTGGAAAATGACGGAGCATTTCCTCCTCTGTGATGCGGCCTTCAACATTGGCAAAAGCTGCGTTGTTGCCACCAACGCCGCGTCCGTTCTCAAGAACATTCGCTCCGTTGAAATTTGGGTTCTCAAGGTCAAACAACCCCAATGGCCTAGCCTCGCTCATGTGCTCTCCCTCCAATTTTGTTGGCATTAGCGAATTCTTTCCAGTCTCTCGCTCGCGAGAGAAGAGAATTTTTTATCGGCGGTATCAGCTGCAGAGAGTTGCCAGGCAGTCTTGGCCTTTTCGACCATTCCCGCGCGAGCGTACATAAGTCCTGCCTTGTAGGAGGCCTCTGCTTTCTTTGTTGTTTGACCTAAATTTGCGACAGCCAGATAAACGTCACCCGATTTCGCAAGACGCCCGTTGCCGCGGAGATCGTCAGCGTATTGCATAAGTGACGTCTCGATTTGCCTTGTCTCCGCATCGTTACGGGGTGTGGTGGTCATCAGTGTTTCGAAGACTTTATCTGCATCATCACGGCCGCGTGCAGTAACAGCGAGAGAAGCTAGCATGCCAACATCACGTTCAACATATCTACCGAACTTGAGTTCATCTATGAGAATGAGCTGAGCTGTTTTTGAGGAGTAAGGAGCTCGCGCTGCTTCGCGCAGTGCCGCGGTTGCCCGATCTGTAAGTCCATTGTTCTTTCTATTATCGCTGACAAACAATCGTTTCAAAACTGACTCGGCTTTGTCCTGTTGCTTTTGCTTCAAATAAAGTTGAGCAAGAATTGCAAATGATTCTGATCGCTTCGTTTCATCGGATGTCGAGCTCGAGAAAACCTGGAGCAGGTTGAGTGCGCGCTTTGTGTCGCCAACAGACAACCAGCCTTCCACGCGAGCCATTAAAAGATTCGGATCACGCAGAGTAAAATCTAGAAGTCCTGGTCTCGCATTTTTTTCGAAATCTGCGAGAGCGGGATAGTCTTTCTTTTTCGAGTACTCATCGAGTACGAATCTCACTCTGTTTGCAAGCTCGGCTTCCAGCACCGGACTGCGTGTATCATTCGGGTATCGACTTCTGAACCTCTGCAATACAGCGTCAGCGCTCACAATGTCTGTTTGACTCACGGCGAATTTTGTCTGCATGTATGCGCAACTTTGGCGAATCTGCTCAGAGACAAAGTTTCCATTGAGACAGCTTTGCAATGCGGCCTGATGCGCACGCGCTGCTTCAGGCCTCGTTGGCATTAAGGGTTCAAGAAGGCGCAGAGCTGCCCCGATGCGCGCAGCCCACGGAGCACGATCGTTAAGTGCGATTTCTGTATACTGATCGTTATACTCGCCAGGAGATTTCTCCGCTGAGCGAGCAGACTTCAACTCAACTAAACGCAGCTGCGCGAGTGAACCTGTCTCTTGATCCAGAAAACGGCTTTGAAGTGTCTGAAAATAGTCACTCGCAAGATCGGGCTTATCAGCAAGATAAGCCGACTCTCCAGCCATCCACAGAAGCCTTGGGCTATCCTGGAATCGTCTTGCATTTAATGTCGCAAGCCGCCGAAAAAGCGGAATTGCCTGTTGTGTTGAACCTGAACGATAGAGTCCTGTGGCAAGCTTCTCAATTGCATCAAACTCCGAAATGCCACCTACGTCAGCTCCCGCACGACGCTCCAGAGCAACAAGAGCCTCGGGTGCCATGGGAGTGAGCGATTCCAACCGAACAAGCTTCGAGCTCACATTTGCCGCTGAAGCTGCAAGACGGCCTTGCAAAATTGTTGCGGCGGGAAGTTTGGTTGGAATCACAGCATCGGGCAAATCTATCTCAACTGGTTTAATTCCCACTTCAGCATCTGGTTTTGCAGCAGAAGGAATCTGCGTCGACGTAAAGTCGCGACTTCTACCGGATGCATCGTCTTGCCAAGCCCACTCCTGCTCGAGGCTCTTTGGTTCTGTGGGTTCGGTTCTCCAGATATCCACGACAATGCGCCATGGATTCTCCTGATGGGCGACAAACCAAGCCACTGGAGCATTCTTCAACTGGAATGAAAGAACGACTTCGTTATTTTTCTCTTCAACCATAGCGCGATGAATGAATCTTGTGTCGTAGTAACGACTCACATCGAATTCGGATGCTCTGGCAGGAGAAATTCTCAACTCCAGCGAGCGCGATTCACGTAAATAGCGAGTTGCAAAGCGTCTTGGAACCTGCAGTTCGAATGACGCGCGATAGCTATCCTTGCCAGGTACAAATTGTTCTTGGCTGCTTGAATTACCGTCGGTCTTTCCGCCGCCAAAAGCCATTGCCGCTGGCACAAGAGCGCCGAGCAGCAAAATTTGGCTGTACTTTTTGGTGCGGTTGAACACGCTGACCTCCGATTGGAAAGGCGCTGCAATTCACAGCGACACCCTCACAATTCCGAGACTAGCGCAGCCCAAAAAATTAAGTTCTGTCTGGTTTTTGACCTGATAAGCCTTTTGACACAAACAAAACTGCCGCTTTTTTTTCTCCAATCATTCTCGGAGGCAAAATTTCGACGCCATCAGTTTTTCCGACACTTGTTGGTTTTTTTGACGTGTTATTTCCATGACAAATCGTCATTTTTAAAACCTTTTGACAATTCCACGCAAGTGGGGGGACTCATTGGTTCGCAATCACGTTCAATTTGTCCGCCTCCAATGGCAAAACTCGCAACCACCTGATTTCCATTCCAGTCCGTGTTAATTCGAGAATATTTTGAAAGCGACCAGAAATCTCTCAACAGAGTCAGGTCACTCCAGCCAACAGTCACACCAAAGTAACCATGCCAGGCCTTCACATTTCCGCATGTTCTCTGCGACACACAGAGCTTGTCGTTAGAGTGCTCCATAAAATGAAGCGTAGTAGGCTTTGCCCCGAGGCTGGTGGAACCATCAGATTCGCATGGAATAATTGCAGTCACTTTTCTATTTTCTGAGCTTCTTCCTGATGAACCAGACGCAGCTGATTCATCTACAAAATGAAGGAGCAAGTCTTTACAGAGATCCTCAGCTCTCGCTTCGACAACTGCCGATGCAGAAAGAATCCCAAGAGCAGCACCGATTAGGTTCGTCTTCATCGTTGTTCCCCTTGTTGCAACTCAACCGAATCGCGGAACTCATCGCAACTTATTGAGAAAGATTGTGTCTGGGCACCGAGCTTGAATCTGATTGCGGTCCATCCAACTGGAAAAGGAAAGCTGTTGAGCAAAAACGAAAACGCCTTTTTTTTGTCAGTGCAATACCGCCGTTTGCAACTGCCAGCCAGAAGCGTTTTGGGATAATCGTTAACAACCAGCGTGGGCTCAAGATTACCCTGACTATTGCCATCATCCCTGAGACACAGGTCAATGATCGTGAGACCTGCGTGAGTTCCCCAGGCTGGCATTTTTCGCAACGTCACCCAAGCCGATTGCCCCGAAGGCGAACTACTTTGGTCAGTGCATGTCAGAACCGGTACAGGAGCTGATATATGATGCTCACAGTTGAAGACATCTGCTGATGCCTTGGAGACCATACTCGAAGGAAAAGAAACTGAAACCATAGACCAGGCTGTAACTACAATCGAATGCCTCTTCATCGCAGGCCTCCCCGGATTGTGTCTTTGGAACAACAGACGTCAGAATAGATATTGATGCCCCGAACACAAGGCGATATTTTTACAAGGTAATCACAGTTGATTAATGACTTTTGGAAAAGATTTTCATGCTCCCCGAGATCGCACCTGAATTCCGCCTACCTCTCGGGACTTATTTTCCACGGTCTGTTCCTTTCGATTTTCTTCAGGGGAAGTACAATTCGCCATTCTGACTGCGGATTGAGGGAGCAAAACTTCAAATGTTCAAACCAATTTCAACAATTTTTTTTTGGATCGTATTCATGGGGAGTGGCTTGTTGATGCAAGTCGCCCTTGGCATTAGGTGGGTGTTGGCGGGAAATCTCGACGCACGGCAGAAATTGGCACAGTATCAGCGTCTTTTGTGGTCAGCCAGGATCCTAAATTGGTTTTTTAGCGTTCCTCGTTTGAATGACCTTCGCTCGAGCACCTCTGAACTTCCAGGCCAGTTCATTTTGGTGAGCAATCATAGAAGCAACCTCGACCCGCTCTTCGTTTTCGTCGCTGGGCGCCCTTTGTTCTTCCTCTCAAAGAAGTCAGTCCTAAAAACCCCTATCATTGGTTGGTGGATGAGGCTTTGCGGAGATGTGCCTGTTGAACGTGGAGAAAAAGCAAGCCGTGAGAAGAGTCTTGCTGCAATGCGCGAGCGTCTGCAGCGCGGCGATTCGCTCCTTATTTTTCCCGAGGGAACAAGACAAACCGATCCTCAAGTTGAACTTGGAGCCTTCAAAGACGGTGCATTCAACCTAGCGTCTCAAACGGGAGTGCCCATTGTTCTGCTGGTGCTCCACAATTCCGGTAAAGTCTGGGAAAAAGGCAGTCTCTTTCTGAAACTCCAACCTCTGCGATACCAAATTTCATCTCCGATATTCTCGAGTGGACGCAGCGCAGAGTCTTTGAAGGCTGAATCTATTGAGAAGATGAAAGAAATGGTTCAATCTCTCCGGGCCTGATTTCACTCCGGGAGTATCAAGATGGAATATAGAAAACTCGGCCGCTCTGGCCTCATGGTGAGTTCGTTGTCCTATGGTTCTTGGATCACCCTCGATTCCCAATCTGCAACGACTCAAAAACTTTGTATGCATAGCGCCTATGATGCTGGAGTCAATTTCTTCGATAATGCCGAAGTCTACTCGAACGGTGAATCAGAAGTCGTGATGGGGCAAATAATCAAAGAGGCAAATTGGTCTCGTGATAGCTTTATAGTCTCGAGCAAAGTTTTTTGGGGTGGTGATAAGCCAACGCAAAAAGGTTTGTCGCGAAAGCATCTTGTTGATGCTTGTCATGCAGCACTCAAACGTTTGCACCTCGATTACATCGACATGTTTTTCTGCCATCGGCCTGATGCCCAGACACCCGTCGAGGAAACCGTTCGAACCATGAACGACCTCATTCAGCAGGGTAAAATTCTCTATTGGGGAACAAGTGAATGGCCAGCCGATCTCATCACCCAGGCACATGCTGCGGCTCGCGAAAACAGGCTCATAGGCCCCACTATGGAGCAGCCCCAGTACAACATGCTTAACCGGGAAAAAGTTGAGAAAGAATACCTGCGACTCTTTCGTGATTTTGGCATGGGAACCACAGTTTGGTCGCCGCTGGCTTCGGGAATTCTCACCGGCAAATACATGAACGGTATTCCCGAGGGGAGCCGGTTTTCAAAGCCAGGGCTCGAGTGGCTGAAGGATATTTACCTCGGTAACGATTCCGAGTCGCTGAACAAAAGACTCAAGAAACTTCATACCCTGAGTGCAGACCTCGGCATGACCTTGCCTCAACTTGGAATCAGCTGGTGCCTCAAAAACAAAAACGTCAGCTCGGTCATTCTCGGAGCGAGTCGGCTCGAACAACTCTCCGAGACCTTGAAGGCAGACACCCTGAGCGTAAAGCTGACCAGCGAGGTCATGAACGCTATCGATCAAATTCTTGAAAATGTGCCGGCACCTGAAAGAGTTTTCTAACCAGGCATTGATTCATACATCGCACTCACGTCGCACCCATGTGCAAGGAAAATTTGAATGGAAGCCTTATTTTCAACTGAAATTTTAATGAGTCTATTTACACTCACAGTGATGGAGGTCGTTCTTGGAATCGACAACGTCATTTTCATTAGTCTACTCGCGGGACGCCTGCCCAAGGAACAACGCAACAAGGCTCGTCAGTTCGGACTCGGTATTGCAGCTGTGATGCGTATTGGACTTCTTTTTGGGATCGCATGGCTTGCTTCGCTCACGCAGCCTCTTTTTCAAGTGATGGGGAACGACATCTCAGTGAAGAGTCTTATTCTTCTCTCAGGCGGGTTATTTCTTCTTTATAAGTCAACAAAAGAAATTCATCACAAGATCGAAGCCGCAGATGAAACCGGGCCCTCCGCCAAAATTCATATGACGCTCGCGTCTGCATTGATGCAAATTGTTCTGATCGATCTTGTTTTCTCAATCGACTCCATCATCACAGCTATTGGCATGACCCAAAACACATTCATTATGGCCGCCGCCAACCTAATAGCCCTCGCTTTAATGATGGTTTATGGACGATTCATCGGCGAATTTGTCGATAAACATCCATCTATCAAAATGCTTGCACTCAGCTTTTTGCTCATGATCGGCCTTTTGCTTGTTGCAGAAGGATTCAGTTACAAATTTCCAAAAGGCTACCTTTATTTTGCAATGGCTTTCAGTGTGATTGTTGAGATTCTCAATCTTCGCGCCGGTGCTCGGGCTAAAGCTGAGAAAGAACTCAGCCACCATAGCGATAATCAAGAACTGTCAAAACAATAGGCCCGCGGGGAGTTTCAATCTCAACTTCGTCACCCATCTGTGCCTTGAGCAAGCCGTCACCCATGGGTGACTTCCAGCTAATCTTCCGCGCAGCGAGATCAATTTCATCCTCGCCAACAATGGTGTAGCTCCGCTGCGCTCCCTTTTCATCCTCAACAATGACTGTCGCGCCAAAACGGACACAGTCCGGATTTTGTTCCGCAGGGTCAATGACGCGCGCCATGTCGAGACGCTTATTCAAGAAGCGCACTCGGCGGTCGATTTCACGCAAGCGCTTTTTTCCATAGATGTATTCAGCGTTCTCAGAGCGATCGCCTTGCAACACTGCCTGACGAACTTCCTCAACAATACGAGGTCTTTCTTTTTTGAGGAGCGCGTCGCGTTCGCTCTTCAACTTTTCGAAACCGATTGGGGTAATCAGATTGTTGCGCTCAAGTTGCATTGAAACCTGACCATCAGACTTCAATGCTCTTCTTGGCTGTCTTGCGATCATTGCGCTCACTCCTTGAGGTCGAGTCGTTCTCCTTGCCGCTCAGTATCAGCTGGTTGTCTTTGACATCAACAACACAGTGTCCACCCTTGGCAAGAGGACCAAAAAGGAGTTCTTTCACAAGGCGCTGCTTAACCTCTCTATCAACAACCCGTTCCAATGGTCTTGCGCCATAAGCTGGGTCAAATCCCTTGTTTTTAATCCACTCACGTGCAGCAACTGTGACTTCAAGTGAAACCTTCTTGGCACGCAGAGATTCACTCAACATGGCCAAAGATTTATCAACAATCTGCGACATCACTTGCTCGCTCAAACGGTGAAAGCTCACCACGGCGTCGAGGCGATTAAAAAATTCCGGTGAGAATTGCTTTTTAACAGCGTCCAGGGCTCTCGATTCGGTGCTGTCAGGCATAAACCCTAAACCTTGACCACTCAGCTCGCGAGCACCGGCATTCGATGTGAGAATAACTATGGCATTGCGAAAATCGGCCGTGCGACCGCTCGCGTCAGTGAGTCGACCACTGTCCATGACCTGCAAAAGAATGTTATGAACCTCAGGATGAGCTTTCTCAATTTCATCGAGAAGGATCACGCAATAGGGCGTTTTGGTGACCGCCTCGGTGAGAAGCCCGCCCTCATCATACCCAACATAACCAGGTGGAGCTCCCACAAGTCTCGAAACGGTGTGACGCTCCATATATTCGCTCATGTCGAATCTGTGGAGGGAAACTCCCAAGCTCTTTGCTAACTGCTTTGTGAGTTCAGTTTTGCCAACACCCGTGGGGCCTGCAAACAGATAGCAGCCAATGGGTCGCAGCGGATTTGCAAGTCCGGAGCGCGAAAGATGAATTGCAGCCACGATTGTCTCAATCGCTGCATCCTGACCATAAATCGCTTTTTTAAGGTCAGACTCCAGATTTTGCAGTTGCATTTTTTGGTCGGCACTCACTGAACGCTCGGGTATTTGAGCCATTGCAGCAATGACCTTTTCTATGTCTCTCAATTGAACAGTAGATACCGTGCGCAAGGTGAGCCCCTCGCTGCGCAAGGAGACCTTAGCACCAGCCTCGTCGAGCACATCAAGCGCTTTATCAGGAAGAAAACGACCATGAATATGCTTAACACTCAATTCAACTGCAGCTCGAATGGAATTCTTTGAGTAAACAATTCCATGATGCTCTTCATAACGACCTTTAACGCCATCCAAAATGGAAATGGTCTCATCTGCAGTTGGCTCCCGCACCTCAACCTTCTGAAAACGACGACTCAATGCTCTATCTTTTTCAATATGGGCGCGATATTCCTTAAAAGTTGTTGAACCGATGCAGCTAAGCCTGCCGTCGGCCAAGCTTGGCTTCAGAAGATTCGAAGCATCCATCGCACCACCACTCGTGGCACCAGCACCCACCACCGTGTGAATTTCGTCGATAAACAAAATTCCATGCGGGCGATTTTCAATTGCCTTCACAACCCCCTTGAGACGCTCTTCAAAATCTCCTCGATAGCGTGTCCCAGCAAGCAATAAACCCATGTCGAGAGAATAGATCTCAGCATCGAGCAAACGCTTTGGAACTTTCTTCTGCACTATTCGCGCAGCCAAGCCATCCACAACCGCGGTTTTTCCAACACCCGGATCACCAACAAGAATGGGGTTGTTTTTGGTTTTGCGACAAAGAATCTCTATCATACGGTCAATGAGATCATCTCGCCCCACAACCGGATCAACCTTTCCTTCCTCAACCTTGCGATTGAGGCGAATACAAAACTTCTCGAGAATATCTTCCTTGCCTGCAGCGGGTTGACCAGAGGTTGTTTGCTGCTCGCGTGGTGGTGCTTCTGTGCCACCGCGCTGTGCACTTGTTAGGGCGTGAGAGTAGTACTGAATCATTTCCAAACGATTCAGACCCTGTTCCTCAAGAAACCAAGCGGCATGACAGTCAGGTTCATTGAAAATTTCAATTAAGATTTTGCCAGTGTCCACAACTTCCCGACCAGCGCTTCTAACCCTCACGATAGTGCGGTGAATCAAACGCTCGAGAGCGAGAGTCATGGTTGGAGAAAAGGCCTGCTCATCTTCGCTTTCAATGTCTTTAACCTCGACCACTGGAGAATTCTCGTTAAGGAATTTCGTGAGTTCAGTTCGCAGAGAATCTATTTTCCCCCCGCAATGCTCAAGAATTTCCTTGACTGATGGATCGTCGAGAAGCATCAGCAACAGATGCTCTATCGTCAGATATTCATGACGATGTTTGGTGGCGAATTGGAACGCTGCACGAATACATTTTTCTAATTGTGGGCTCAGCACGCTTTCACTCCTGTTCCAAAGTTGTCAGCAGCGGCAAACCGTGCTGCTTGGAGAAGTCATTCACTTGCTTGACCTTCGTCTCGGCAATTGAAAACGTAAACACACCGGCCACACCTTTCCCGGTTTTATGGACCAGCAGCATAATCTGCACCGCCTCAGTCTCATTTTTTCGGAAGAATTTCTGGAGAACGAGAATAACGAATTCCATCGGGGTGTAGTCATCGTTGTTGAGAACCACCTTATACAAGGGCGGTTTTTCCACCTTTTGATCGGGAAGAGTCATTAAGTCATCGTCTAAATCGTCTCTCGGTTCAGAACCGAAAGGTCGCCGTTCTCCAGACATTCAGAAACACCTCGATTGGATTGCGGCAAAGGTAGCTTGGTTAGAGGTGTGTGATCAATGGATGATCCGGTGGAACTACAAAAAGCTCAACTCGTCCGATCCCTGCTGCAAGCAAGCCTATTTTTGCCGCAGCAGAGCGAGAGAGATCGATCACACGCCCCGTTACGAAGGGACCACGATCGTTGATTCGAACCAGAACATAACGCCCCGTAGAGACTCTACGCACCATCACAACTGTCCCAAAAGGCAACGAAGGGTGAGCGGCAGTAAAGCTTTCGTCGTTGTACGATTCTCCATTGGCTGTCTTTCGCCCAACTAAATTTGGGTGATAAAATGAGGCCCAACCGAGTTCCAATGAACTCCAATCTGTTGGAATTTTCTTTCGAGAAATGCTGCGTCCGAATGGCTCTAAACTTTCGCAACTACAAACTATTTGCTGACAAATTACGCACAGAAGTAGAACGAGAGTTTGTGTGAGACTCATACTGTTCTTTTTTCCTTTACAACCATTCAGAACTCCACTACCGATCGACGCCGCTCTGTTGATTCAAGCATAAGTGTCACAGACCGAGGAGAAGAACACTATGGTTAGTTCATTCCAGATGCTTTGCGCCCTTGCGCTGGCCCCCGGCTTCTTTTCAATGACCACCGGCTGCTCAGCCGGCTCTCAACAGAACGCAGAGCGAAAAGCAGCAGTTTTGCCGGTGGCACTGTCTTCAACCAAGACGGTCAATATCCCACACACTCCTGTTAAATGGCAAAGCATCGGCAATTGCTGGGCTTATGCTGCGGTTGGCTGGATTGAATCCATGATGCTGCGCGGTGAAACCGAGCCACTCCCCAATTTCTCCGAAACCTACATCACATATCGACACTACGAAGAACAACTGCACTATCTGCGTGGAAGTGAACTCCAAACGGGAGGCTCTTTTTACGAAGCAACTCAAATCATCCTTCGCTACGGTCTCATGCAAGAGGCCGACTTCGCCCCAGAGGAGGCAACACTTTCGAAAAGCGACCGACAAAAACGTGCAACCGCAATTCTCAACGAAAGTCTCGCTTCAGGGCCACTTTCGAAATTACGCACCAAAGACGTCATCCGTGCCGAACTCGACCGCGCCTTTGGTGTGAGCATCAAAGCTCTCGAAAGCAAGATAATCGACCCTAGCAAAATTTTGGTTTCAACGGGCCTGGTGGGAAAAGCGCCTCTCTCGTCAGTTATGCCCAGTTGGCAGGCGCTCTCTTGGCCAGACAGCTATTCCGAATTTCCGGCAGATCCGCTCCCAGGACGAAAAGCAATGCCCAAGCTGAATGGTCAATTGAGTGACCTACAAATCCGGAAAATACGCAGAGCGATGCGCGCAATGAACGCAGGCTACCCAGTTGTTTTGAATTGGTTTGTCGATTTTAACGCAATGTCCTCTGAGGGTGTATTTAACTTTGCGACCCTGCAAGAGAAGGGCGCAGGCCGGCAAGGATATCATTCTACAGTTCTCGAAGATTACCTTGCAAAGGGCTTCGACACTACCACCGGCATATATTTTGAGACGCCAGAAGGTGAAGTGAGTGAAGAACTCAAATCAAAGGCTGTGACGTTTGGATCACTTAGCTCGTTCATCACAAAAAATTCCTGGGGTGGAGCTGAGCGCATCGATCGCGCTAGCTATCTGCGCGACGGCGAGAAAGGTTATCATAAGCTCACAAGTGATTACCTGTTTGCATTTATTCCTCAATTCAATGAAGAAACAAGAGAGTTTGAGGGATATACAACCGGATTGAATAGCATCATTGTGCCGCCCGGATTTTGAGTGAGTGGTTACAAGATGTAACCGAATCCTGCTTGAAAAAATGTCATCACATCTTTTTGTTGTTCCTGGCCAATGTTGGCAACTTCGGGGGAATACTTGTCAGATCGATAAGTATTTCCAACCAACCCCTCAAAAACAAATCGACGTGATTCTGTCAGGGGGAGTCGCACACCGGCAATCCCGGACAAATGAAAACGAGACGCTGTTCCTTTTCCGGTCAGATTCTCTCCCGAGGCGGTTTCATCTTTGACGGTAACGGTTTCCTTAAATGACATGCTGACTCGGCCCTGGAGGAAGAAATGACTCGAGGGTTGAATTTCAGCTTCTGCACCCAGCACACGACCACTGCGAACGAGTGTTTGGGTATTCTGCGGGCTAGTCGTGCTTGATTCAGCTTTCAAAATTTCCGTTTGAGTTGACACCGGCGCAACAGAAATGCCAAGGCGGGGTATCCACTTGTTCGCAAATGGATACCGAAACATGACATCCAATTGAAGACTACTTCCGGTTGCGGTGGCTTCTTGATTGTCATTTGCAGATGGTTTTCTAAAAACAAACTTTCCCGCCGACCAGCTTGCGAAGTTGATTCTTAATCCAAGCATATTTGTCCAGGTGCCCATCGCCAGCCTTGGCACATAGCTCTCAACAACAGCACCAAACCCCGAGACGGGAATATCGAGAGCGAGCCCGGTTCGTACGTTGGCAGCCTGATGCTGTGCGTTTTGGATGAGAAGAAAAGAAGGCAGTATGACGGGGTTTTCTCCGGGCAAAAGATCAGTGCTGACTTCCGAAGTTTCTGACGATCCAATCACTGAAGCCCGAACTGCATTTAAGTTGAGTGTCGATTTACCAGCTTCCGACCTTCGCACGGGCACAAACACCCAAACACTCACGCCTTTGTTGTTTTGAGTGACTCTTTGGAATGAAATTTCTGCAACAACATCTTGCTGATTCGCTGCCAAAACGAAAAAACATTCACCTGTTGCTGGCGGCTGCTCACCGCTTGGAGCAGGAAGTCCGATATTTGCCCCACCCTTATCGAGTTTTATCTTGAATTTCTTCGCGGTTTGCGGAACTTTCACAACCCTTAATTTTGAAGCTTCTCCCGCAGACGCCGTTGGAGCAGGGCAGGTCGATTTTTTAGCGCCACTCGAAGCTGCAGGAGCAGATGCCGAGGCAGGTGGTGATACAACGGGCTTTGAAGAGGGTCCTTGTGCGAATATTGCTTTCACAAAGAAACCTTGAATAAACAGCGCAAAAAAATATTTTCCAAATTGCAAAATAGAGGTCATCAAGCCGCAACTGAGACGAGGCCTGAGAAGAAATTCAATCAAACAAGAAGTGTTTTGTCTGAAGCCCATCTGCGAAACTCTGACTCCAACTCGTCAAACGACGCGATCTCAAACAGAGTATCCTGCATGTGATGAATATCAAAGACCCGTTGAGAAATCGCATCGACGTTGAAAGGTTCTTTTTTGACGACACTCGAGAGACTATGGATGATTTCACCCACAGAAGAAACAATGCCAGCTCCGTAGATAGTTGTTTCATTAGAATTCCGGATTGAGGGACTGTGGGCATTTTTGTTCATCAAACCAAATTCAACAGTGAACCAGTAAATACGCCCCAGCCATGCAACTTCCTCATCGGTTTTCGCGGCAGCACCAGCCAAACCATAAGCGTGAAAAAAGGAAGCGAAACGAGAGTTGGTAATGAGGGGCAGGTGACCCATAAGATCATGAAACATGTCAGGTGCCGGAGTATACTCCAGTTCACTCGGGTGACGAATAAAGTCAGTACAGGGAAAACATTTGTTAGCGAGCAAGCGAAAGAAAATTTTCTCGGGAACATATCCCTCAACCCGGATAATTTGCCACCCTGTGGCCTGTCTTAAATGCTCGCTGAGGTAGGACAATTCAGGAACACGGCCAGATGGATACTTGAGAAGTTCACGACCCGCGAGATACTCCCTGCAAACCCGCCCTTCAAGAATTTTGGCTTGTCTGTGGCAGAGTTCGCTCCAAGTGTTGTGCTGCTCCGACGCATACTCTGGTGGAAGAATTTCTTTCCCGATCGTTCCTTCCGGAGAAGGACTTTTGCGAATCGGTTCCGAAGGACGAGCTTTAAACTCAACCTCAGTTGACAGCTTTCCAGATGGAATAACCGTATTGCGCAACATCTCAATTCCTCCGGACAGCATCAGAGAATCTCCAAACGGCCTTTGATAGCCTCAAACGAGGGGTCCTCTGATTGTCCGCCAACCATCTACTTAGATATCGGCTCCCGTGAGAGAATCCTCTAAAGTCTTAAAAGTATCAATGATTCATTTAGCTTATAAAACGCATCAGAAGCTTCATAACAGAGTGATGGGCAATGATCAAAAGGAACAGCTTGGCTTTTATAAGCAGAGCCAAGTCGTTGAGTCAGCTCCGCCGCCAAGGTGTGACCCTCACGAAAGCCAGTACGATCGTTTCTGAGAACCAGCACTGCACGAGGTCGCAAACGCTCCACGCTGCCCCAAAATTCATCCCAAAAGTATTTCAAAACCCGTTGCTGTCCTCGCCCCACTCCAAAGGCAGGCGGGTCGCAAACCCAGACGTCCGGGCACTTGGCCTTGCCCTCGGAAATCCGACGTTCGAGCCGCTGAAGATATTTCTGGGCAAGCTCAGGAATAACGGCAAAATCTTGGTTGTTCAAAGAAGCGTTACGTTTGCCCCATGTAAGCATTTCGGAATTCGCATCAACATTGATTGCCCCTTGCGCACCAGCCCGCTTTGCAACCACGGCAAAACCACATGTGTAGGCGAATAGATTCAACACCTGCGATTCACTCTGCACTAAGGAACGCAGTGCGAGTCGCGCAGGACGAGCGTCGGGAAAAAGACCGAAATCATTTTTATCGTCGGCCCTCACCTCAAAGCAACAATCATCCTCCCAGGCTGTCCAGCTACCACCAATGACGCCAAGTGGATCATCAAATACAAATCCACCCTCTGGCTTGCGTATTTTTCCAACAGCAAATCGAAAAGAGCCGAGCACATTCTGCAGAGCGCGCAGAATTGAAGAAGCATGCGAGGTCAATTCTGGATTGTAGACAGTCAGAACCACCAATGGACCAAATGAATCGACGATCACGCCATCGGCGCCATCCGGAGTACCGGCAAAAATTCGCCCTATCTGAGCAACATCCGCGAGTCGGGGTTCATGCTCTATTCGAGTCTTGAGAGCGACTTGAAAAACATGCGACCAATCTAATTTCAATTCACGTTTCCTTCTTCAAAAGATGCTGCCGGGGTTCGAAACAAAGTGAGCGCATGAAGTTGAACATCACATTTACTTTGCATCGCTGCTCGCAGATCTGTCCACTCGCGTTTAAGTGCGCCGCCACTTGTGAGGACATCATCCAATACAAGTGCATTCAGGGAATTTGAGCCTGAGAGGCGAGGGTTTTCTGAATCTCTGATCAAAACATTCTCGGTATCTAGTTTTTCTCTGCGAAAACGAGCGTCAATGAGAGCCCTTCTTTTTAGAGTTATGCGCGCGAACATACACACTGGCACATTCTCAAACGCAGACCCAGGATCATTTTTTTTGACAATTCTCTGAGCTTCTTCCACGCAACGGACCCAGAAGTTGTTTGGATGCCATTGAGAGGCGGCAAGGCGTTGAACACGCCAGCGTGCCAATAAAACCATTTGAATGTCACTTTTTTTCAATATCTGTGCAAGAGCTTGAGCAGCGACATAAGAATATGCCTCACTGAAAATTGCTATCGACAACGGATCTTGGATGTCTTTGGCAGCAAGCAACAATGCCCTGTGCCGGCCCGCATATGGAAAAATTGAACACACGCTGGAAAGCCAATTAAGCCGCCCGCAATTCCCACCGCACGAGAGAATTCCGCACCGGGTGCAGCCCATCCAACGCGGCGAAGAAAAATACTGAAGACAAGAAAAACAAAGAATAGAATCGCAAACAGATGGGACTGAATTACAATGATCACACCGAGCGCTGCTGCGCGTTGCGTCCTTGAATTGACGCCACCAGCGGTGACGAGCCCCCATGATGATAGGGGTGTTTCGAGCGGATGGTTTCTGCACGGTAGAGCTGCTCCAAAAGTACCACCAACGATAACTCGTGCGCGAAGGTTGCTTGGGAGAGCGAGACTAGCCGGCCTGCAGAAAGAAAAGGAGAGAGGCCGGCAGGTAGTCCGTAGGCTCCACCAAATACAAAACCTACTTGCCGAATTCCGCGATCACGGGCGGCAGCGAGTTCGATGGCGAACTTATCACTCGGAAGATTCTGACCGCGCTCATCCAGAAAATAAAGAATGCCTCTCTCTTGGATGATTTTCTCACACTCTTTGACCAGAAATTGTTCAATCGCTTTTTCTGCGTCGAGAGATTTCTGTGGTGAGTTCAAAACAACCGAGGCTGATCTTTCAATTCGCAGCATAAATTCTTCAGCCCAACTCTTCGCCGGGCCTGAAGAAATTTTCCATGGTGTCACGAGTACGAATTGCATCTCAGGGTCACCTCAAAGAGGGGCTGCTTCGAGTGCTTCGTTGATTGGATTCGTTGGAAGGGCGGCCTTCACTTCCGATAATAATGCAGAGAGCTCTTCTTCACTTGGCGTCATATATTTGCCTTTGCTCCAAAGTTGCTCGAGTGCATACAGCTCTCGGGTTGGCTCCTGGAACACATGAACAAAAACAAATCCATAGTCGAGAAGAATCCACGTGCGCGCCTCGCGACCGTCAATCGACACAGGCTGAAGCCCGAGCTTGTCGCGGAAAAATACGCGAATTTCTTCGGCGACAGCAGCGACTTGGCGACCATTCGTTGCGCTCAAAATTACGAAATATTCAGTGAATGCACCCTGATTCCGAAGGTCTATCGCAAGAGGGCGAGTCGCCTTTTTCTCAAGACCAATTGCCATGGCGAGCTTCACAAGCTCTTCACGTTCAATAAATCTTTCGCCCGCCTTGATTATGTAACTGTCCATCTTTTGTTTAGCCATTTTATTCTCCCTCCTTCAATGTTTGCAGCAGCTCAACAACGTGATCGAGCATCTTCGAGATTCCCATTCTTCGCGCCGAACTCACGTCCATGAATGCAACACCCTTCCCTTTCAGGTAATCGCGAAAAGCAGCCACAGCGTTTTCGTTTTCGTTTTCGTTTTCGTTTTCGTTTTCGTTTTCGAATTGTTCCTCGGCTTCTGGAACAACAAGATCCAATTTGGACAAAACGGTGAGGCGCGGGCGCTTGAGGAGTTCCTCATCGTAGAGCGAAAGCTCGGAGAGAATTCCTTCGTAATCCTGAATCATCAGCTCGGCAGTTTCCTGACTCGCGTCGATGAGATGAATGAGAATGCGCGTTCGCTCGATATGGCGTAAAAAATCGTGGCCAAGCCCTTTGCCTTCACTTGCTCCGGGGATGAGCCCAGGAACGTCAGCAACAACAAAAGGGTCAGCATCTTTGTGACTCACAACACCGAGATTTGGCACCAGTGTGGTGAATGGATAATCGGCAACCTTTGGCCGTGCTGCAGAGATCACGGTAATGAGTGTGCTCTTACCAGCATTCGGCGCACCGATAATTCCAACGTCGGCAATCATCTTCAATTCGAGTCGGATATGGCGGCGCTCACCCATTTCAGACGGAATTGTTTTTGTGGGAGCTTGATTGCTTGAGTTAACAAAGCAGTGGTTGCCCACGCCCCCTTTACCGCCTTTAGCAACGACCAATTCTTGATCATGTTGAACGACTTCACCAATTGATTCGCCGCTGTCAACGTCAAACACAACAGTTCCACAAGGAACTCTCAGAACAAGGTCATCGCCAACGCCACCCTGACGGTTGTTGGTGCCACCTTTGCCGCCATCCTTGCCCTCATGAACGCGGTTAAATCTGAAGTCGAGTAGTGTATGCAGGCCTTCATGACCTTTGAAAATAATGTTGCCACCACGTCCGCCGTTACCACCATCAGGGCCGCCGAATGCGACATTTGCTTCGCGCCTAAAGTGTGACATCCCAGTCCCGCCATCACCGGCCCTGACTTGTATTTCTGCGGTATCAATAAATTTCATCCGGAGTTTGCTCCTCGCCACAGAAGTGAGTGGCTTTCAGCGGGACGCTAGCAAAAGGAAATCAGGTGGGAAAGAAGAATAAATGTCAGACAAAAAAAAGACCAGGCATCCAAGCGGTGCCTGGTCTTTTTCTATGTGAGCAAGCTTTTAGGCTTCAACGCTTGCTGGATAAACACTGACGCGTTGGCGCGTACGTGTCACAAACTCGAACTTCACAACGCCATCAATTTTGCTGAAAAGAGTGAAGTCACGACCCATGCCAACATTCTGGCCAGGGTGAATCTTTGTTCCAACTTGACGGATGATGATGTTGCCTGCGCGAACAGCTTCTCCGCCGAAGGTTTTAACACCACGAAACTTTGGGTTACTGTCGCGACCGTTTTTGGTACTACCACCGGCTTTTTTGGTTGCCATTGCAAATTCCTCGACTGTGTTAAGCGATCATCAAACGCGCCAGATTAGCCTTCAATCTTGTCGATTGTAAGCACTGTATAAGGCTGGCGATGACCCTGGGTCTTCTTAAGATGGTTCTTGCGGAGGTACTTGAACACCAGCACTTTGTCAGCGCGTGTGTGGGAGGCAACAGTAGCTGTTACTTTCGCTCCAGCAACAGTTGGCGCACCAACGGAAAAGCTTCCGCCGTTGTTAAGCATGGAAACATCAGAGAAGGAAACCTTCGCGCCAACATCGCTTGCAAAATAGTTGGCTTGGATTTTGTCGCCTTCTTTGACTTTAAACTGACGACCGAAAATATTGACGATAGCGTACTTGGTACTCACAGGCGTATTCCTTTGAACAGCAAATGCCGACAGCCTCAAGGGTTATCCCGCCATTGCGGGGTGGGCCCGATGCATTGAGTTGTCCGACTTAGTGCAATCATGGGAATCGGTCAAGATACTTTCGCAGGATTAATTTATTTCAAGAAAGACAGATGATTGGCGCGTATCGTTACTGGTCCTCTTCGGCCGGAGCGCTTGACTCGCCGCCCCAATGCAACGAAGTATGTGCTTCTTAAATAAAAAAGAGAGGTTGCGGTGAGCCGGGAATTGCATATTCACGTGGCACATAGTCCGGATCCGGACGATCGGATGATGTTTTGGCCTTTGAGCGAGGGCTTAGTGCCAAGCCAGGTCCAAGGACGCCAGTACCTGTTCAGCTTCGAAGAAGCCGATACGCAAGCTCTAAATAAGATAGCGAGTGAAGAGAGAGCAGATGTATGCGCCGTTTCGGCCATTCATGCATTGCGACTTCTAGAGAGCTATCAGCCTCTCAAGATGGGGGCTTCAGTGGGCGACGCCTATGGGCCCGTAGTTGTTGCACTCAAAGGGGGCCATGGCGAACGCCTCTATGCAGATTCAAGGGACAAGTGTTTAGAAAGCTTGCATTTACTAACACCCGGCGAAACAACCACCGCCCACACCGTTGCGAAACTCGTTGGACTTCCATTCAAAACTTTCGAAGCCGTTTCTATTGCGCCTCTCACACGGGTCTTTGACTACCTCAGAGCCTGCGAATTGCGAGGACAACCCACGGTTGCTTTGCTCATTCACGAAGGGCGTCTCACATTTCCGGATCATAATTGCTTGAAGCTCATGGATCTCGGCGAGCTCTGGAGCGCACAAACAAACGCAAGCCTCCCCCTCGGCCTCAACGTCATCAGCCGAAAATTACCGGAGCAAGTGCGCCGTGACATTTCCGAAATTTTTGTAGCGAGTTGTCGCTATGCCGTAAGCAATAGAGAAGAGTATGTGCGTCTCGCAAAAGCTCCAGGCCACAGCTACTACACAGCGCTTTCAAGTGATCAGCTCCGGCACTACCTGGATCTCTATGCCAATGAAACCACTGTCTCGATTCTCGAGAGAGACAAGAATGGATTTGAAGAATTACTGAATCGTGCAGCAGAGGCGAAGCTTTTGCAGCTCTCTCATACAATCAAAGAAATCGATTGGATTTGAAGAAACAGCTCAGCCCAATAAATATCTTCAGAATTTCTTTTCCCATTCGTCTTCTTTAAAGCCAACGCAGCCAAAGTTCTCAGCAAGAAGGAATGGACGCTTCACAAGCTTTCCATTCTTCGACAAGAGAACCAGCGCATCTTCCAACGCGAGGGTCGGCAAACGCTCGCTCATTTTCATTTCCCGGTAGAGCTCACCACTCGTATTAAAGAGTTTCTTCAGCTCGCCCACGTGCAAAAGCATTGCTTTGAGCTCAGAAACGGGGGGCGGTTGCTCAACAATCGGAATAATCTCGGCCTCAACGTCTTTTGACTTCAACCAACTCAGGGCCTTTTTGCAGGTTGAACATTTTTCATAGCTGTAAATCTTGATCATTCCGAAGACCTCACTTGGGCAAGTCACCTAGGGTTGGCCATCCTACCCCGTCTGCCTTGATATTCCAGCGGGGCTGGACTAGGACACTCGGTAATCGTGCGGAGAGGTGTCCGAGTGGCTGAAGGAGCACGATTGGAAATCGTGTTATGGGTAAAACCATACGAGGGTTCGAATCCCTCTCTCTCCGCCAAAACTTCGAGAGACCCGCTCATTGAGCGGGTTTTTTTGTTCCCGGATTAGATTTGATCTCGTAAGGGGAAAACTACTTCTGGTAAGACTTGTCCAACTTATCCCAAAGTCCGGCGCGAGTTCTTATTTTCCGAATGTACCGAACCTCGGTGCCGTCGTCGTCGGTTTGTGAGTACACGGAAAAAATGCACACGGAATTCTGTTTCTCTAGCAACCCATGCCAGAGGTTTTGAACTGCATTCGTGTCCCACTCAACCTCAGGATCGACATTGAATTGAAAAACATTGCCAGAGGTTTCGACGTCAATAAGTGGCACGCTACGAATTGTGCCATACTCAATGACCGCATCGGATACTTTGACATTATTTGCATCAAAACAGAACCACCGGTTATAATATTTCTCATTTGTTTCGGGACGTGAAAGTTCAACATGCTTGCTGTCATACCAAGCAAACACAATATCAGGCCATGTTAGGACAAAATAATGCCTAGCGATGCTCCAACCCAAGCGTGTAAAAATTCCCGCTATAATGCATGCGAAAATGACGAAAACGGTGCGCTTCTTTGTCACTTTTTGAGTTCCTGGTATATTTTCAAAAATTTAATCATCTGTGGATGACTCTTCTGCTTGTACCCTTTGTACATCATAATTGTTTCTTCCCAGGTAGCGTCCCTACGAAGGCGCTTAGAAGCAAGGTCTTTTTTGTGAAACAACCACCGAATTCCGCTCGCGATGTTTAGACTAGGATGTTTTAAGTCCCCTTCGCTAACATTGACGAGGTGATCTTTTATTTCGCCATCTTCATCACTCAATATCTTACGCGTTGTATCTGTAATCTGCATGAGTCCCGTGGCATGGCCTTGTCCCTTGCCGTCCTTGATTTTGACGCTTGCTCGAAATCCCGATTCGGTAGCGATGAGTGCCTTTACCAAATCGGGGTCAACGGGGTGCTTGTCTTTAAAAACGTCATTCCAGTATTTACACCAACCACGAATGTCGTTGTCAAATTTATTTCCTTGCGAGAATCCGAGTGTCTTTTTTGCTGGCGCACCGGTAAGTTTTAAAAACTCTGAAGCAGAAATAATCTGCATCTCGTCTGCATATATTTGATCTTTTCCCGATGGGTTATGAACGCAACCGCCCCGACGCTGAACAATTCTCCCGGAAGGAGTGCGCATGGGATGACCGTTCCGCCAATGCTGGCCCAAGGGGCATTTTCGCCAGCTGTGAATTTTATCTGTCACTCACTTCTCCTCTCGCTAAACAAATGGACGTATGCAAACACGTCTTTACTCAAAAGAGCAGAACCTCCAGTCTTTGCACTGCCTGTCTTCTGTTCTCGAACGGCATTGCATTCAAATTCTTTTGCTTCCAAAGAATCCCGGGAAAATTCTGTACATCGGGCTTGAAAAAATGCTCCCAGTTGGGATTCCCGTTTTTAAAATCAATCAAAAATTTCCGCTCGCTATCGGTAAGGTCTCGTCTCAAAGTAGCAACAAGACGAATGCCGGCTGCTTTGAGCTCTTCGAGCGTTAGCGCTTCCTTTGTCATTCCCAGAAATTCTGTCTCAAATATTCTGGCGAGATCTTGCCAATTGGGATTCAGAAGTTCGTTCATCGGCCGATTATGGCTCATAAGATACACAAGAAATGCTTGTCGAATCCCTTCTGTGATTCCTTCATTCTGGAGAAGGAAGTGAATATCAAAAAGGTCGCGGGGGTGCTGTCTATCGAGTGCTGCGCAGATCTTTCCCGCATAAAGGTCTTCAGTACTCACAATATTGGCAATGAGTGAAATACCAAAATGCTCAGCACATTCTTGCGAAAGACTCCTTGCCGTCGGAGGAAAAACGGTTCCGCGAAGAATGTAATTCGGCTCAATCTTGATTGTAATGTTGTTCAGCTCAACGAGGAGTTTGATCTCTTTTCCGGAGTCAAAGGGTTTTGTGGCCTTTACCATGGCATTCGAAATCGCAGTGGGAATGGCCAAAGCGATTTGACGCAAAGCGTTGTTGATGCCGGCAACCGAATCGGATCGCGATGCAATTGGCAGATAAGCAAGATCGATATCAAGCGAGAGTCGTGGAAAATTCCGCACAAAGAGATTGATAGCCGTTCCGCCTTTCAGCGCGAATTGCGGATGCCTATTTATGATGGGAAGAACTTCCAACAGCAAACGCACTTGCTGTTCATAGGCGTTGCCAAACGGGTTAGACATCAGGCTCTACCTCAATCACAGGAACGGTAATTTGGTAGCGAGCATCGAGTTTCCCGCCTTTCACAACAGCTCGTTTCCCTCGACCCAAGTCGATTTCCGATTCGTTAATTCCATTTATCCAAGGGTGCGCGTGCTTGTGTGCGAGGAAAAGAAAAATTCTGCACACGCGAATGGATTGGCAATTTTCGAGAAGTGTTTGCAGAACCGAAGCATCAAGAGTCGAAAGGCTTTCAAAGAGTTCATCGACCTCTTCAAATCGGTGGCTCTTTCCTATGAGAAATATTGTTTCCAATATTGCCAACTCTCTGCGGGATACTGGAACCTCAAATCCATCAACGAGAACGGTACGCAAATTGGCGGTGGTGCACTGCTTCAAAAATTTCGTTTGCACGAGCCGCGGCGTTGCGCCCCATTTTTGCTTGGCAAACCAAAGTGGAAACTTTGCTTTTTTTGTGCTGAATATCCACGCCGATTGGCCACTTCCCATGGTCAAATATTGGGAGACACCCTGAAGCTCTAGCGCCGTTCTGCCTCCAATATGCAACTGCAGCTTTAGCTGCTGCGTAAGCGCCTGAACCGCGGAAGCAAAACTTGGTTCCTCGTGTCCACGCACAAAGGCTCCAACACCCAGCGAAGAAAGCACGCCCGAGTTTTTGAGATGGGTTGAAAGTCTTGCGGAGACTCCTAGCGCTCGAAGACGATCAGGTGTCACAACCTCGCCGGGCCGGAGTGTTAATAACAGGCGGCTGGTTGCCGAGGGGTTTAGGATGTTTGAGTTTGATTTTTCTTTCATATGTATCATTATATGTTCTCCATAGTGGAAAAGTCAAACCAACGGTTTAGAATCTATCCCACGAGAAACGTTTTGTGTACTTTATAGAGGAAATCTCAAACCAAGGGTTTGTCGGTGTCAACCTACCCGCCGGGTTGAGCGGCAACCTTGGGAACGAGGCCGAGAGCAGCCGCGTTAGGCCTGTTGCGCTCCTGTTTGTGTCGTTTCATGGCTGCAACAATTTTTGATCACAATCCTCGCCTTGATCGCAAATGCGACCAATTTGTGACCGAAGGAAATCCCCGTGGGACGGCCTTAAACTAAAGCACATTCGCCTCAGCTTTCTTCCAATGCGCATGTGCGAGCTTCTGCAGGGCCTTTTTTGTCACTCCGTGCGCAGACCTTCACGGTGTCTGAATCCTCGTTGCCGAGAATCATGCCAGCCAAAGCTACATCGCCCGTTTCATTGTAAATAGCCCGGCAGCCGCCATGCCGCAGGGTGTGAACTCTTCCGAACTTTTTTAGCAGTCTCTCGGTGAACGCTTTCATAGAATCTGCAAAAATCTCGGGAAAATAAATCATGCCTTTCTCTTACAACAGCCATTAAAATATCAATAAACATGAGATTTCAGAAATATCTGTATAGACATGATTCTACTTTATTGTTCGTTTTGTTTTTTGATTCCGGACACGTAACCGCCTGTGTTTCAATTCCTTCGAGAAATCTAAAATTCTGAAAAGTGGCATAGTTTGTGGTGAGTTTTTGGACGAGTCGATTCGCGCAAGAGAAGAGGGTCTAACAAAAACGAACGGCGTAGCCAAAAGGGGACTCTGGGGCCACCGAGTGGCGCAGCAGAAAGCAAGAACCCGAAGAGGATGCGCAGCGAAGGATGCTTGTCCTGAGAGAAGAATTCTCGCTGAAAAATGATGACTGAAAAACTGAAATCATGTTCCTCTCCCGAGGCATGGACTGATGGCTCTTTGCCGCGACACGGGCTCAAGCCAACGAGAACTTTGAGTTGGAAATTTTAATCTGTGAAGTGTCTAAATTTGGAACACAAAAAGTGGGGGATCTGAAAGGGAGGTGTGGCGTGTCAGAATGAGACATAAAATGAGAAAGAATCTGATATTACGTGGGAAAAATTAATGCCTCACAAATGCATTGAGCGCATTAATCTTGTAGGTGTAGTCCTTCATCTGCTCAAAATCTCAACTGCTTTGCGAGCATTGATCTTCTCTGTGCGGGCGCGGCCAATTGCAGCAACCAGTTCCCGACCATGACTCGATTGCATCAGCAATTGGAGGGGAACAGATGTCGACACCGGCTGACGCAAAAGTGAGGTTGTGAACGCTGCCTGGGGAGGATTTTTCGGAAGACCAGACGTTGATGTGCCGCACATAGATGGCAGACCACATTGAGGATCGGCATCCGGTTGAGGAGAAGTTGAAATATTCACCGGAATCACAATCAAGATGAATTGGCCCCATTCGAAGGCAGAACGTGGCGAAAAGACATCGCAAGTTCCTCATACATTGATTGTCTTCGTCAACTTCCGAAGGATGACAGACACACATGGGTGTTGGAGTAATGACTCATAGCTGGCCTTGGATGGACGAAAGGGTAGAGATATTTAAACATGCAACTGAGAGGTGCTCCTGTGAATTTCGAGACCATCTTCGGCGGGCAATATTTTATGTATATCGAGGGCAAGGAGGTCGGCCCATTCGACAAAATGCAGGTCAATGAGTTTCTTTCAAATGGATTCCTGAACGGAGATTCTCTGGTCAGATTGAAGGATAAGCCCGATTGGATCAGGATCGGAGAATGTTTGGATCAGGGAATCTTTACTTTAGACCCGACACTCAGCAAAAAGTCGAAGGATGTCGCAAAAAATCGGCCAAAATGGCGTTACATCTTATTTTTCACCGTGGGTATAATTTTTTTAGTGGCGTTATGCATCGCCATGTTTCTTCGCGAACTATACTGCACAATTCTTCCTTTTTGCTGAATACAAACGGCAAACACGATGGAATCTGCTAACAACCCCCAGGGTCGAACTAACGCCGGAACTGTCGGTGCAAAGGTTGCTGGAATCACAAAGAGGAGACGCAACTTTTGAAAAATTCACTTTGCGTTCGCTCTTCATTTGCTCTTCTCCACAGAACCAATTTCACCCCGCAAGCGTTCCTATCCGCCAGGATTCCTGCGGATGCGGATCGAGCCTGCCATGTTCGAGAAGAGGTATTTCCGCCACCCGCTCAGTCCAGGTCAGCGCGACGTCCTTGGGAAGTATTACCCCAATGACCTTGTAGACGCGGAACTCCTGCAAGTGGATTTTGTCTTGACGGAGATCTCTTTTTTCTTTTGAAAGTTGCGAATCCCACTGCCAGAGATCAAGAATTTTCATACAGTCCGTCGAGGTGCATTGTCTCAAGTTCCAGCGGCGATACATGATGCATTGAGGGAGGCCCTTCGCGAGTACTTCATCGTGGGTGGCATGCCGGCCTGTGTTGCAGAATTTCAAAAAACACGAAACTTTTTCAAAGTGCGGGAAATTCAAACTGACATCGTTCAAACCTATTTAACCGACGTGAGAAAATATACAAAAGGAGACGCACAGATAACAAATGTCGGCGAGGTTTTGTCCAATACGTTTTCGTTTGTCGGCAAGCAGATATCATATACGGCTCTCGGACATGGAGATGCCATCAAACGAACCAAACAGTCCATTCATCTTCTTTCACAAGCTCAACTTGTGAGCCTTGTTCGTGCGTCGAGCACCGGCAAACCACCACTTGCTGCTGAGACAGATGACAAAACCTTCAAACTTGTCTTTCTTGATATTGGCTTGGGTCAAGCACTTGCAGGAGTCAACGTGAAGGATCTTCTCATGGCAGACGATCTGGTTGCAACGTACGAGGGTCGTCTCTCTGAGCAGTTTGTTGGCCAGGAACTGCTCGCAGGCAGCCGTGGTGCATCGGAGGGTGGACAGTTGTTTTGCTGGAAACGACATGCTCACGGTTCGTCAGCTGAAGTTGACTATCTTTTATCTAGAGAAGGAAAAGTCATCCCAGTTGAAGTCAAATCAGGGGCATCTGGTCGTCTAAGAAGTCTGCACCTTTATCTTGACACTTATGGTGGTCAGGGACTCTGTCTTCAAGATACCAAAAACAACAAAGCAAAAAGAAGAGAAATACGCCTAAAATTCATCCAGTCCCTTATTTCGATAGATCGTTGAAAAACTCTTTGTCTTTCCTTGTTCTAATATAAGGGAGACCGGAAACGGGAAAAACGGGGCGAGCGTTATCAATTTCATGCCGGCAGGTCATTTTCAAGGCCTGTTCAAGTTCCGGCGCATACTTCAGCACCCAGCAATTGATTGTCGAATGGTCGAGGTTAACTCCCTGTTCCTTAATCATCTCTGTGAGTTGTCGGCAGCTTGGTGGACAAGCCACATACAAAAGAACGCATGGAAGAATGACATCCTTCCGAAACCAATGCCCCCTTGAACTCGATCGCCACGGATTTAGCTGATGGCTGCCCCGATATCGAAGGGAGCCTTAGCCCGACGGGACAGAATGTGCGACAGAACCAAATTTTCTCTGCACGAATCTTCGACACTCATGTTCTAGGCTGGAAAAATTGCAGTGAAATTATACTGAACTTCTTCCTCTTGAAAGATCCCAAATCTACCGATAATTAATGTATGTACAGAAAATGGAGGAACCGATGTATGTCTGGGACGAAGCGAAAAACCGCAGAAACCAAATCAAACATGCCGTCAGCTTCGAAGAAGCGCAAACCGTCTTCGAAGACCCAACGGCAATCATCGCGTCAAACCAAAACGGCTCGGAAGAAGTCAGAGCAATCATCATCGGCTACTCGAGGAAAAGTCGACAGCTCTTCGTCGTCTTCTTCGAAGAAGACGACGACGAAACCATCCGCATCATCTCGGCGCGCAAGCTCACCCGCGCCGACAAAAAATCCTTGGGATGGTTATGACTGGAATAGTGTGCCAACAATCTCCTCTGAACAGGGACGAACCTTCCGGAGAGTGACTCAGGAAGAACACGATCGCTTTAAGCGCGCACGTGGGCGCCCCAAAAAGGAGGTGTCGGAGAAAACTCAACCCATCACACTTAGAATTGAGCCCTCACTCTTGGAGTGGGTACAATCTGCGGCATCGAGACGAGGTCTGCCGTGGCAAACATATTTAAAAATTCTCGTAAAAAAGGGACTAGAGACAACACGCGAAAAGGCTGCCTCCGAGTAGATTCCTTCGCTGCTGAACTTTTGGCTTTGAAGACCGCAGCGCAGCCTGCTCCATCGGCCTTTGGCCGCCGAAAAATTTTGAGGAGAACTCGACACCATCAACTCAGATTGAAGAAGGTCAGTGCATTACCTCTTTCCATGGCAGTATATCAACATCGATTTCTTATTTGCGATATGCATGCGGTGTAGAGCAAAATCAGTATCAAAAAAAATTCTACTCCGACTCGAAGCAGTTGTTGTCAAGATACGAATGACGTTTAGCTTCGCTCGAGCCATCATCATTTTCCGAATTGCCGCCAAGGTCATCGTCATTCACCTCAATCCCAAGGCAAAGTGAATCTCCAACTCTCTTAAAGATGCTATAAAAGTTTGGTGTTGTATCTGCCGTGCCGTCGGTGTTTTTGCCTGTAATTTCTTTCTCGGCGTTAATTGCCCAATCCGAATAGCCAAAGGCGGCTGCATTATTGAACGCCGTCACCAAATCAGAACTGCGAATAGTCACGAACGTCTTCCGCTGAATGAAATCGATTTCAGTTGCACCTGAGGTTTTGAGTGTATTCTCTCCAATTTCAAGCGAAGATGTTTGGCGAAGTTCAACGCTTTTCGTGTTCTGATTGCAATCAGTCCCCTCAAAATCAATGTGGGTCGATTCAAATGTTGACCCTTCAAACTCCAGAACAGCAAGGGATGATGAATCATCGTCTTCTTCACAGTCGGTTTGCCACCTGCCACCGAGAGCGGCAAGCGTGTTCAATGGAGTTGTTGAGGGGGGAAGAAGTTCGCCTCTAAAAAAGCAATCGGTGTCGAGTTTTGTTGGGCGGGTTGTGGCTAATGTGCCGGATTTTTCATCTGTGTCGAGGCCAAAACAGAGAACAGTATTCGACGCAGCAAAGATGTCAAACAGCCGTTTTGAAAACGCAATATCTACGCCCCCATCAGAGTCTTTTCCGGTGATATCTTTCTCAACGTTCTTTACCCAATTACTAAAACCAAACAGATTCTCCGAATTAGCGAAACCAACAAAGACATCACTTTTTATCGTTAGGAAATTTTTTAGACTTGAATAATTGATTTGATTTGCAGCACCGCTCGGAATCTTGTCTCCAATCGCGTAAACCCCAGTGTAGGTTATCTCGAAATTGAGAAATTCCTGTGAGCAAAAATTGTCGCCAAAAAAAGACTGTTTCGAATTTACATCATTCTTGCCGAATTTAAGCTTAGATGTAAACGAGGTTGAGGGATCCAGAGGCTCACACGTACGAGACCATGTCCCAGACAAAGGACTTGCTTCCTCATAAGTTTCATTTTTCTTTGCACACGAACTAACCAAGAGAATGAAAAGCAGAAAGACTCTCATCACCATATTCAAAACCTCAAAAAAGTATTTGCTTGTTTAAAATGAATAAAGAAGACGCGTCATGAGAAATCGATAATCGAGCGGCTCACTTTCAATAAGCAATTGCTTATTTAGAATTAAAGTGGAATCACTCGCTTGCTCGGCTGTTAAACTCACGAGCTTAATTTCATCATTTCGCAGAAGTGCACCTCGAAATCCAATCCATTCGATACCAACACTCAATCGACCCCATTGCCATCTATTTCCAATTCCCGAATGTATCTTTGAAGAAGTTGATTTGTAGGTGGCAAGGTACTCGTCGGTTTGTTTCAAGACACCATCGAACGATTTGATGGGTTGGAAAGTTCCAACAAGAGTGTCTGAAGCAACGCCCGTCGAGACATAAAAAGAGTTGGAATTGTAGAACTGTATCTCAAGGATGCTCGAAATAATTTGACTATCGAGGGTTGTATTTTTCATCGCACCTGTTTCCCAAGCAGCGAGAAATGCAATGTTTGAATATGAACTCCCAATCTCGAGCCTTATCAGTGGAACTTGCATTCGCATTCCTGCTCCTGCTCCAATTGTCCAAGAACTTGGATTTTTAGTTCTATGCCATCCGCTCGATTGGGGCTCGTGGATTATGGTGAGTTGTACCGGTTGAAGCTCTGGATCTGGCACCGTTTCCGCAACGAGACCCTTGAGCTTCTTTTTGCAGTCATCACCAGAGACACTCGCAACAACTATCCCTTTATTAATGGCAATAAATTTAGCCGAAATTGTGCTGCCATCTTGCCCTCTGATTTTTATGGGCAGGTTCTTGTTTGCAGTGGCTAGGCCTTTTATCTGGAGTCTGCAGCCACGTTGTGTCTCCACCGTCGGTGTACTAACTCCGGCATTTGCAGCCTGATTTGTCGAAGGCTGCTGTGTGTTTTCCTTTTCAGGTTGGATTTGATTAATGCTCTTTTTATCGTCCGTTTGTGATTTCGGATCGATCAGCTTGTTTGGTTCGTTTGTGCTTTGGGCATCCTGATCGGTTTGCGGCATTGCCTGAAAAGGTAGGAACAGACATCCAATGATGGTTAAATTGAACAAAATTGATCTGGAGTTCAAAGTGACAACCTCGTATGCAGGCGTTTGTGTTTGTGGGCGTGTATTTAATTAGTAAAGATATTGCTCTTCAGTTCTATGTACAGTTCAGGAGGTTTGTTTTCATTTTATTGGATTGTTTTTCATTAAGCTGAAATATTTTTTCGAAAAATGGATAAATATTCTGATGGTAAATTTCCGTGCATCGGTATGAAATTCTGCAATTTGAATAGTCCAATTGACGTACCGTTGAGCTTCAACCAGTTGCTCTGAATATTAAAAGTTATCACGGTGGAAATTTTTTATGTCTGGCAATAAAGAGATTCCTTTTGGCAAGAATCTCACGGCACTCATGAAACAACGACGAATGCGGTTAGCAGAAGTGGCCGATATTTGCGGTGTCAGCAAGAGTGTTGTGCACTCCTGGATGAACGGAACCAGTCCGCGGGATTTGCTTGCTGTGAAGAAGCTTGCGGACACCCTGGGGGTTAAATTCTCAGAACTGCTTCTTGGAGAGCAAGAGCATCAAATTTACCTCCATGCCGACCTCCATCAAAACTCATCTTCCGTTTTCTTTGATGGCCTTTGTCGTTTGCGCATCGAGCGGGTGACTATTCCCCAGGAATCTCGTGTAGGAAACACGAGACGTGTTCGATTGAAGGAGACCTCGAAAGAGTAATTTGACTGGGCCGGGATTTTTTTCCGATTTCTGGATTTTGGAATTGTTGGTGAGATTCCAATTTGGATTCAGAAGCTCACTTCAAAAACTCACCACCGAGTGTATTGCAGCTCTTGCGAAATTGCTCCTCTTGAGCATCGCGGGTTGTGCCCGAATCTTTTCCCAGAAAATAGTAAGTGTCGATTGGTTCATTGGTCTGGTCGTCCAAGAAAACGCGGCATGTGGCATAGGCGCGCGAAGCTCGACAGGCCGCATTTTCAACCTTGAAGGCCGTGCCCTGCAGAACCTGAGCAAAGCGACAGCCAACTTCAACAAAGTTGTATTCATCTGCGTTTTGAACCGAGAAATCGTTACAAGAATGTGGAAGTCGGTTGAATGCATCCGGATCATTTGAATCTGCCTTCGCCATCGTTAAGTGGCAGCTCACAATCGTCGGATATTTCCGCGGCTCGTTTGTAGTTTTGAGCAATGCTCCAACACTGGTAAACGCTGAACAAAAGCCACCTGCGAAAAATACAACACCCAGAGGAGCGAACGAGCGCAGCGCCATAGAGATTTACCTCATATTATTTGTTCTCTAAGTTTGCCTCGCCGAGCGAACATGTCAAGGAATCTTGAAGAGCTGATAAAAAAAAATGAGAGGCGCTGGGTCATGGTGATGAACAGACGCCCGCATGAGGATGGCACCTCCACCGCAACGACTATTGTAGTATGAAATACTGCAAATCTATTTTATCTTTTCCGCAATGACCTGAACAACTGAACTTGTGCCAAAATGGCCTTGCCCCTCGTGAATTTCACGTTCACACTCACGGCCAACAACAAAAGAAAGCCCTTCGAGCTCAAGTTTCAGCTCACTGAGTTGCATGAGCATTTCAGATGATTTTGGACCACCAGTGCCATGCTTCAATTGCTGAGGCGTGTAGGCTTCGAGAATGAGCCTCCCACCCGGCTTCAGCGCGCGCACAATTGCAGCGTGAACCTGTTTTCGGAGTTGAGAAGGAAGGTGACACCAAATAGAAATAATTGTGTCCCATTGTTCAATTCCCGGATCATATACAGCTAAATCGGCATGTATTGTGCTGACAACAACGTTCTTTTCCCGCGCCAGCTGTTGAGTTTTTTCTAGCCCAACGATGGAGGCATCAACCGCAGTGACTCTCACTCCGGAGATGGCCTGGGCAACAAAGACCGCATTACGACCCTCACCCTCCGCAAGACACAAAACGCTTTCGCCAGGCAGAATGAAATGCAGACTTTCACGGAGAAAGTCGTTTGGTTCTTTGCCATAAAAATACTCTTTGCTAGAATAACGTTCGTCCCACATGTTAGACCTCAGTAATGATCGCCCATTTGCCAGAGAGCATTTTCAGATTTATTTTGAATAAAGGCAACGCCATGAAGAGTGCATTCAGTTTTTTGCCGCGTGGCTTTGGAAGTCTTCTTGATTACATCTCACCCTCAGCCTTCGACGTCATCGACTGGACATCAGCCCTCAAAAAGTCGGGAACCGTTTCCAGGGAGCTTATTTTTGAAACATCAGTGCTCAGACTAAAAGAACAAATTGGGCCATTTTTGCCAACCGGTGTTGCTTTTACCAGCAGAAAAATAACTCAGAGCCATGATAGAGAAGGCCAACGTAAAGAAATTGCGGATTCAATGGGTCAGAAGCTACTCGAGATCTATTTTCTGCAGATTTACACGGGCCAAGAAGTGTTTCTTGATCTCAGAAAAGAGAGGTTTTCTGCAGTTGAGTCGCAGGAGATCACATGGAATCCAAATGGCCTTTGGTACAAATTCTCAGACGATTTTATTCACGGAATCAGAGCACTTTACAAGGGATTTTATGCAGACAACGAAGAGTCTTTGCAGGCTGGCTTGCTACAATTAGGGCTGTGCTCCACTTCCATGTCAACAGAGGCAAATCGTGAACTCATGGCCCTTTTAGAAGGTCACTTTGGGCAAGGCAAAAGTGCTCCAATGACTTTTAGAGTTTCGCACTTCATGAATTCTTTTGACAGCCTCTTTCTGTTCTTGAAAAAGCATAAGCTTAAACTCTCGGAGGATTTTTTATTCTTGGGAGTTTATATTCTCACTCTTTATATGCACCTTGAAAGCTTGAGAGATGCCTTTGATGCTGCTAGCGCATACCGTTTGGGGGCAGAAAAAGGAGCGGCGAAATGGGCTTTTTAAAGTCAGATCTTAGCCGAAAAATCAATGAGAGCTCGAGTTGCATTGTTATCACCGGAGCATCCAGCGGTATTGGAGAAGCAACCCTGAGGCTATTTGCTCGCAACGGGTTCAAAACAGTAGGCGTCGCAAGGCGTGGCCACAAACTTCTCACGATCGCCGAACAGTTGCGCCAAGCAGGCTTTGCATCCCACTGGTATGAATGCGACCTCTCAAACAAGGAATCCACCACACTCTTTTCAGAGAAAATCTTACTTGAGCACGGTTGTCCTCACGGGGTCGTCTTTAACGCAGGAATCAGTTCAAATAAGATGTATTCAGAGAACAGTCCGACCGACAGAATGGAAGAGCTTTCTCTCAATTATTTGAGCCCCAGTTGGATGCTCGACATTTTTTTACCTCACGCGCAAAAAAGAGGTTCGGGGCACTTCCTTGCTATTGGATCACTTGCGGCTTGTACCTCTTTTCCCGGAAATGCAACGTATGCGGCCAGCAAAGCAGCTCTCGCAGCGCTGTGGCAAAGCCTAGAGCATGAGTACGCCCCGTCAGGAATTTCCTTTAGCACTGTGCTTCCCGGGCTCATACAAACCGAGATGAGTGAAAACATGAGCTCCTGGATCCCACGCCGCAGTGCTGAAAGTGTTGCTGAATTGATTTTCAAAACCTACGAAAAGCCAGGCATGGCGATCACCAATGGCGTCGAAAACCAAGCCATTCTTGCGATGACCCGGTTGTTTCCGGAGACAACTCAGAATCTCATCACCCAACTTCAATCATTGATTGTGCCAAAGAGGACGAAATCGTGACGCCCTGGATCATTGTCTCGGGAAGCTCAGGACTGATTGGCAGCGCACTCGTCAAACGTCTTGCCTTGGAATTCGAAATTGCAGCAATTGACATCAACCCGCCCGCTCAGCACTCGTTGGAAAGCAGTGTAAATTTCTTTCAAGTAGATTTGGGTGAACCAGCGGCTATACATGCCTTTTTCGAAGCAAATCCGAGGCCTATTCAGGGTTTTGTAAATCTTGCAGGCTATTATAATTTCTCCAACCAACCTTCTGTCCACTACGAAAGATTGAAGCTAGGCTTGATTGAGCTTGCTCGCTCTTACAGACAATTAAGAACACCAACGAGTCGCTTTATTCAGGCGAGCAGTATGGCCTGCTTGGAGCCTGTATCGAATGGCACGTTAATTGAAGCACACGCACAGAGTTATCCCAGATGGAAATATCCAAAGTTCAAAAAAGATTCGGAAGACATTCTCCGAAAGGAGCTTTCAGACGAGCAATATGTAGAGATCGTTATTGCAGGGGTTTATACCGATTTCTGTGAGTTAGTTCCTCTATACCAGTTCCTGGAAAGTCATTTGAATTTCAAACTACAAAGGTGGTTTTATCCGGGAGATGGAAACCAAGGACTCACCTACGTTCACCTTGACGATGTCTGCACGGCGTTTCAGAGACAACTCTCGGATGAAGTTCGTTTCCGTCGAATTTTGCTCGGGGAATCTGAGGCCACAACATACAGGCAAATTGCAACAATCGTTGATACTGAGCTGTATGGCTTCAAAGTACCCAAGATCCGCGTTCCAAAATGGCTGGCTCGTTTTGGAGCGCTGTGTCTGACTCAGGTCAGGAAAAAAGAATTTTACCAACCATGGATGATCGACTTTGCCGACGAACACTATCAGTTCAACCTGAGTGCCACATTCGAGCAATTGAATTGGACTCCAACACACCAATTGAAAAGCGAGCTACCAGCAATGATTCGCCGCGCCAAAGAAATGCAAATGGAGTGGAGAGTCTTAAACTCAAAAAGGCCGTGGCATGAAGATGATTGGCCACAATTGACGGGTATATCTGAGAGGAAAATACATGGGTGAAAACATCGATCCCAAAACAGAAGAAATCGTTGACCTTGCAATGCAAGACACAGTTCCATTGAAAGCAATATCGGATCAGTTTGGCCTTACTGCCGACGAAATAGTTGCGCTTATGCGTAAACAGTTGTCTCCCAACTCATATAAGAGATGGAAAGAAAGACGGGGCTTACCCGCCTTTCGGAAGCAGTCTCAAGAAAAGCCCAAAAAACATCGAGTGCATGCAACCTGAGATGCGCAGTGACGGGGCTTGTAAAGCTTAATGACGACCTTGCGGGCGGGGCTTCGGGCTTCTTGATTGATGGCCTCTTGGACGACCGCTGTTTTGTTGCACGGGCGGGCGAGCGTTAGAGTTTTGCGCCGCATCGGAGTGAAAGGGCTGCTCCCTATCCACTACAATAGACTTCTTAATGACTCGTTCTATCTGCTTCAAATAAGCGATTTCTTCGGCATCACAGAACGAAATTGCCACACCTGATGTGCCAGCTCGAGCTGTGCGACCAATCCGATGTACATAGGTCTCGGGCTCGTTTGGTAGCTCAAAGTTGATAACATGAGAGATGTTGTCAACATCGATACCACGCGCAGCAATATCGGTTGCGATGAGCGCACGCAGCCGGCCAGCCTTGAACTCATTGAGAGCATTCTGACGTGCGGATTGCGATTTGTTCCCGTGAATTGCTCGTGATGAAACACCAACACGGTCAAGAAATTCGGAAACTCTGTTTGCCCCATGTTTCGTGCGGGTGAAAATAATAACTCGTTTAAATTCATTGTCAGCGAACAAATGAGCGAGAAGCTCTCGTTTCTGCGATTTATCTACGAACATGACGCTCTGATTGATGAGTTCTGCCGTTGATGAGGGCGGAGTGACAGCAACCTTCACGGGATTCACAAGAATGGAATTAACCAAACGCTCCATCTCTGGAGCCATGCTTGCAGAGAACAAAAGATTGTGGCGCTTCTTTGGAAGCACGGCGAGAATTTTTCGAATGTCGTTGATAAAACCCATGTCGAGCATGCGGTCGGCTTCATCAAGAACAAACGCCTCAACTCCCGCAAGACTCACATGTCCCTGCATGAGAAGGTCAAGCAACCTGCCCGGGGTTGCCACCAAAACATCAGCCCCACTGCTCAGCGTATGAACCTGAGGAACCTGACTCACTCCACCAAAGGCGAGAGCCAATTTCATTTTGAGCGATTCGCCGTAGGTTTGAAAACTTTCATGAACCTGAATAGCCAGCTCTCGAGTGGGAGCCAAAACCAACACTCGAACTTGCTTTGCGACTCGTCGCTTCGGATTCTCGGCAAGAATTTGGAGAAGAGGCAGAGAAAACGCTGCTGTTTTGCCTGTTCCAGTTTGCGCGATTCCGAGAAGATCTTTCCCCTCAAGAAGGTGAGGAATAACTTTCATCTGAATAGGCGTTGGCTGGGTATAACCGCTTCGTTCCACTGATTTTAAGAGAGGTTCGATGAGTTTCAGGTCAGCAAAGGTATGAGTCGTGTTCAAAGAGGATCCTTTTTTTTCGGGAGAGCAACACAGCCGTAGGATAGCTATTATTTTGAAGAATAACAGCTTTTTTTGAAAAAATTGGATTACTCAGAGAAACCGACTCAATGAACCCAAACCACAGAAAAATCAGCTCTTCTTAACAAGAAGAGACTCTTTTTTCGTTTTTGAATCAACTTTCTTCTCGAAAACAAAGCCGCCGGCCGAGAAACATTCAGCCTTATCTGCCTTCTTGATCCATTCCAGGTATCCCGCCTTAGCCCCACACCCGTTGTTACCGCCACATTCATGAGCTTGGGCTTTGCTGAACTGATTTTTAAAAGCCTGATTAGCGACGGTAATTTGTTCCTTTGTCACAGCACAAGTGCCTGAGCCCTTGCATGTGTTGACGCCGAAACATTTCACTCCAATGCCCACTGAATGACTCATAGGTTGAGTCGCGGGAGTATTTGCGGCCTGTGCCAAGGCCGACCCTGAGGCCAAGCCAAGACTCGCTGCAGAAAGCAAAGAGGTTTTTAATGTCATGATTCAGGCTCCGAATATGAGGGCATCGCAAAATCGGATGCCCTTCAGATTTATCACTAATAGATCTCGATCGAAAGAATTCGCGTGGAATTCCGGATGCTTTTTCGAGAAAATCGCTCGCCAATAAAGCATCTCATCCGCTGTCCAAGATCTGAACGAAATCTGAATTTTAGACACTCCGGTTGAGTAAACCCAACTCCGCCAAAACCATAAGAATCTGTTTCTATGAGGATTTTATCCCGGACCTCAGTGGCACAGCTATTGCGTAATGCGATTCAAAGCCAAACAATTTCTGGGGGTATACAGCATGAGCCGAAAAACATCGCAAAAAAGTATTCAATTTTCACTGATCGCGTTGTCGGCTGTCGCGCTTCTCGGAGCATGTGGTTCGAAACCAAGCGAAACGGCCGCAGAGTTACTTTCAACAGACCAGAGGCCCGACATTTCAGATGACCGCCAGACAGTTCACATTACCGTAGGCACAAAAGATCACATCAATATACGATCCCGGGATCTTCGTGCGCTGGTAAAAAACGTGCCGCACTCCCCTGATGGAAAAACGCAAACTCAACTCCTGACCGGTCAATATATCTCCGCCGTTGCTCAAAATGAAAAAACCACCATCGTGGCAGTGGCAGTGAACGGCATGACTTTTACGGAAACAGATTTTTCGATGGTCTTTCTCGTAAATCCAGCAAACCCAGATAAACCGAAATTGGTGAAATTTGAGATGCCCAGAAAAAAGAACCAAAAAGACAACTCAACACAGCCATTTCGTACCGTCCGAGAACTCATTTTTGACTCTTCAGGACTTCTTCATCTCCAACACGCAGACGCCTCGGGATCTCGCGCCGAAATCATCATCAATCAAGATGCGACGATACGTTCTTGCAGATATATAGTGAAGGATGAGGGCTCGTTGTGTGGCGAGCAGCACTGATTGCTCATCCACGTGAACATTCTGAATTATCGAATATCACTGCATTCAAATTCAATAGAGTACAACGCGACAATTTCAGCCTCTATCGGATGAAGCGTAAAGGTTTCAGCAACCAGATTAAAACTCTCGTTGGAAACTCCCTTGTAGCCCTGACTCACAGCCTTACGAATGACTTCACAGATCGACTTGCGGACTGCAGGTTTCTTGACCCAATCCATAATTGCAACACCATCTTTGTTCTTATAATCGGGATCGCCCTGCGGACGAATGATAGGCGTGTTTTCAAGGACTCGGCTCGACTTTCCCGTATTCTCTGAGCCACAGGCGACTAGCGCCATGATTCCCGCAACAAAGACAAAAATCTGAGACTTCATACCTTTACCCTCCAAAGCTCGCGATGGAAAAGCGCTCCACCGACTCGCCGATAGAACTCGTTTAGCAAAGAGTAAATGAGATGAAAAGGCTTATTTCTTGAGGTTTTGAATAGATAAATATTTGACCGGACAACCAAAAATAAAACACCTCAGCGTAACAGATCAGCGACTCCGCTCGGAGTGCAGACACGCCCTAATAGCCTTCACAAGATACGATGCCCTAGGAATGATGGTTTCCTTGTTGTTTTTCATCGTATCGAGTCCTTGGTGTGCGCTGAAAAATTTGCCCAAATTAAACTTTTTTGCCCATTGTTGGCTGCATCGAATCGCGTGCAAAGTGGAGGGAACAGACGGGAGACTGAAAATGAACAGATCCATACGATCGAAATTCGTCGTCGCAGGACTGCTTCTTTTTTCATTACCCATTGCCGCATCGCCGAGACAACCCAATATTTCGAATAAGACCCAGGAAAAAAAATCTAAGCTGAGTAAAATTCTACCTTGCAGGGTGAAACCAAACCTAGACTTTATGAACGCTGCAAACGGCGAATATGCGCATGAACACTTTTTATCAGCAGCCTGGTTTGCTCGGGCGGTTCAGCTCCCCAATGAAACACGTAAAGAGCATTGGCAAGCGCTCGAGCAACAACCCATTTCCATCAAAGACTTTTACGCAGGACCCTTTGGTCTTCACGCAACCTTGCTCGAATTTGATAGAAAAGTTTTACTCCTATACAGAGGAACACAAGATCCCCTCGACTACATTCTCAACGCCGCATTCTTCACATCACCGGGATGGGTGCACCGTCTCCCGGGATGGGTGCACAAAGGTTTTCTCATCAACTTCGGACTCAGCTGGCGACAGATCCGCGGAGCTCTGAAACAGATGGCTGACCAAGGAAAGACAGTGACCTTCGCAGCACACAGCTTGGGGGGAGTTCTGAGCCAATATGCTGCATGGAGAGCCGAAGAAGATGGAATAGCCGTTGACCGAGTATACGCGTTCCAAGCACCCAATGCAGGCGACGAAACATTCAGAGATGCCTTTGAAAACCGCTTTGCGGGGCGCTCTGTAAACTTGATCTTTGGAGAAGATCTCACACCACATATACCCCCAACTCACGGATCTCTTCGGGAGTTTGCAGACGCTACAATGCGAGTGCTTTCCGGCCCACTCTCGGCCATCGTAAGGCAGGCTAAATATGCGGCACTCGCTGAACGATTTCGCTTAAGCGATTCCGGTCATGTTGAGGCTGTTGCAATTGAAGATATTGTCCACAGCGAAAAGGCATTTTGGAGCAGTTATAAACAAAAAACCGGCGGAAAAGCATTTCCCAAAGGATTGGGACCAGAGTCTGCATTCATCGCAGACCACAATGTCGAGCGTGTTGTGTGCACTTTAGCGAAGGCCACAGCTGACAATTATTGATTAATTGTAAAAAATAAATTATTCCACACCGCGAATATTGCTTTTTTAAAAAGGAAATCACATCAGCATCTTCAATCCATTTGGATTGTGATAGCTGCTCTTGAGGTTCTTTTTCCATTCTGCGACGCCAGGTGATCTTATGAAGATTTCTTATTTGCTTGTGGCACTCTTTCTCTTTCAAATGAACACCGCCGTGGCCAGTTTCTTCGATAGGCCAGACTATTTCGAAAACAAATCAGTGTATGATGAAGTTGAAGAAATCATAGATCTACTTCATGACTCCTCTCTCTCCGAGAAAGATCGTGAACTCAGACTGATGTTCAAAGATAAAAAACTCGTACCTACTTTTAAAGCATTGAAGGTCGAAAACGAAAGTCGCCTCATTCAGTCGCTTAAACTCGACGCCAAACTCACAGACAACGAAATACTCACCATCATGAGCCAAAGGCCAGTGATTGACGCACTGAAAGTCACGATGGAGAACGATTTCCTCGGAGGCACCGATGTTAATTACACCAATGGATTAAGGGTGGAGCTGAGCTTCAATAAACCCGAGTTTGAAAAGTTCTTTAAAAAACTCGGTTACGACCATAGTGATTTCTTTTTCCTGTGCGGCCAAAACATCTACAACACATCGGATAACGACGACGGATCACTCCGCCCTGAGGAACCACCCAACGCAGGCGTTCTCTATTGTGGAAGTGCAGTAAACTCCTATAAAATGGACAAAAACAAAGCTCGAATTCGCTCGATGCAGCGAATCGAGGCAACACTCGGAACCATTGGCAAATACTCCTTTGCGCAACAGGTGCAGAATGGATTTCATCGAATCATCGGCGACAAGGAAGTGAACTGGGAATATCAGCTGAGCGACCGCTTCTATTTCAACGTCAATTTTCAGGAACACTTAAAGCTAGGAGAGGGCGATCTCTACGGCAATTCAGAGCCGGAATATAATGTTATCGTGAACGCTGGCGGCAATGCTGGAACTTTCACAAATTATGTTAATGCTGGCGTAATGTTCAACTATAGGCTGCTAGGTACGCTCATCGATATGTACGTTGGGAACAAGATGACTCCCTCGCAAATCGAAGAGCTTGCGATGATGAGCCTTGAAAATCGCCTCAAAAAAATCATCTGCGGAAGCAGTCGATGGAGCCTGAATCTCTATTTCGGTGCCGATGTAAAATATGTCTTTAACAATTATCGGCTCGATGGAAGTGAATTGTATTTCACAGAATCAGAGCCACTTGTGATTGATCTCAGAGGAGGCGTTGTTGTTCGCTATAGAAAGGTCTTCTTTGAAGTTGGCCTTGTGCGTAGGTCGAGCGAGTGGGGCAACACTCAGGGTGGGCGCGATGCAGCGCCGCACACATTTGGCATGGCATCATTCACGGTCCGCTACGACAATTTCAGAGATCTTGGTGACAACGTTACGCACCCCATTCGCTGGATTGCTGATCCCGAGTACAGGAGAAAGAAACTCGAGGAGAACCGGATAAGAGACATGATTGCAAAGCAAGGGGTCAAGGTTATTTACGACGATGGCGATCCTAAGAACCCTAAGAAAACCTTCAACATCACGTGCAGAGCCAATTAATACAATCCTCAACGTGTGGCTCAATGAGATCAACAAGAGGAAGAGAATCCAGCATTCTTTCACGCACCAAAAGGCCAATCTCGGTGCAACCCAAAACAACTGCATCAACGTTCTTTTGAGCGAGCGATTCGATGCAGTCAATGAATGCATTTCTTGATTTTGGATTAAAAATGCCTCTGGTAATTTCACGATATACAATGCGAGCTGTGTTTGAAAGATGTGGCTCGACCGGGACAATAACCTCAAAGCCAGCATCACTATAAATGCGTTGATATTTTTCCTCGGTCATCGTTTGCAGCGTCCCAAGGAGGGCCACACGCCTTGCCCCGAGGAATCGCAGCCTTCGAAAGAGCGCGTCATAAAGCGATATGTGCACTAGCCCTGTTTCCTGCTCAACTTGCTCACCAAGGCAACTAAGCGTGTGCGATGCAATTGCAAACGCCTGACAGCCAGAAGCGCGCAATGCTTGGCCAGCTTCGATAAATCCATTCAAAAGATCACGCTGATCTTTCGATTTCTGCCACTCAAGCAAATTTGAAAAATCAAGACTGTTCAATATGAGCCGGGCAGAATGCTTGGCACCCAGTCGCTTTGCAGTGTTTTCGTTCAAAAGGCGATAATACTCGATGCTCGAGTGCCAACTCACGCCACCTATAATTCCCAGAATCTTGTCAGGATTTGGAGTCGGGCTGGATTTGAATAAAGTCTGCAAATCAGTTCCGCTCCAGCAAATGCATCTTAAGAAGCACCTCTTGAATGTCAGCGTCTGGAACGATGCGGTAGCCTATGCGCGATTCCGATTGACTTGTTATCCAGGGAAAAGGACTCCGAAGCGCATTCCCAATGAAAACATCGATGTGATTTCCATTTATTAACCCGCCCGTGTCGCCGGCAAAGAAATATCCATCATGACGCCGCTCAGATCCATCTGAAAGCACAAACGGCATCCCCCTTGCTGCATCAATATAAATAACCGATCCATAAGGAATCACAGCTGGATCGACCGCTATTGTTCTGAAGGGGACCAGTATGTAATTCCGAACACCGTCACCAAACGGCCCACGCGCAATCGTAAAGCGTGTTCGACCAACGGGATGATCGTAGTATTCAGTGCAATCAACCTGCACCGTTCCAGCGCTTCCCGCGTAATTATAGGTTCGCCAAATGCCTTCAAAGAACACCTGAACGCTTCCTTCCATCGCAGCCTGGCACCACTGTAATTTCGAAAGTTTCGGACCCAAAGGGGTGCCATTGAGACTCAAAAGCGGCATTCCCTCCTGAGAACTTTGAAGGCGCAAAGTATGATAAAATGTAGCCCAAAGATCTCGAGACGGTGATTCAAAAGACCTCGCAGGAATCGTGAACTCACGAGCCGCCATTGCGAGATCGGGAGTCGATACAGGCGTGCCTCCGGCTCCAGTGCCACTTCCTGAATCCGAGCTTGAGGGAGTATTCTTCGAAGCTTGTGTTGAGGCCGAGCCATTACTTAGAGCCGAAGCCCCTGACATCTTCTTCGATTCGTCATCGCCTGCGTCGTTTAGCTCGCCTGACTCAGACCCGGCCTCGAACTTACGGCTTGGTGACTGGCCAGCGTCAAGCCCACAGCCAGACAAGAACAGCGCCATGAAGGCTACTTTTAATTTCATCTGCATAGGTGATTTCCTGTTCATCAGCTGATGTGATGATCTCAGGCAATGGGCCTTTGCTGGGCGGCAAATTGGTTCAATCGTTTTTGCGGTGGGAAAAAAATGCCCGTGGCTCTGTAAGAGGTGAGCCCACATCTGACTTGCTTGCCTTGCCGCCTGGAAGTCAGTTAACCATTGCAGACATAATCTGCTCTTCCTTTACGTTGGTAAAAATTGATGTCGTTGCGGCTTCCAATCACATTTGCTGCCTTCCTAGCGCTCGCAGGCTGTGCACCTGCTGCGAGCAATGAACAGAAAGTGACAAGCAACCAAATTCACTTTGAAATTTTTTCAAGATCGATTGCCACAATTGATTTGAGTTTTGAGAGCAAACCTTGGACTGACACGCTATTCAAAGAGCAATGGTATTTTTCCAACAAAGGCCAAGTTTCGCCGCATGGTACTGTGGGTGTCGTTGGAGCAGACATTCAATTTAATTTGGATGAAATGATCTCAGAATCTGCAGAACCTGTCGTTGTCGCGATAATAGACAGCGGCATTGACCTGAACCACCCTGACGTTGACCTTGATAAAATTTACAAAAACCTCGCTGAATCGGGAGTCGATGAGAACGGAACGGAGAGAAGTTCCAACGGATTGGATGACGACAACAACGGACTTGTTGATGACTCCATGGGATGGAGTTTTGCCGACAATAGTCCGCTGCTAACAGATGCAATTGGTCACGGCACACACGTTGCAGGACTTCTCGTTTCTAAAAAGAACAATAAAGAGGGAATTGGAACACCCTGGAGAGGAATCAAGGTTCTTCCGATCCAAATTTTCTCTGGAAAACGCCCCTCCCCAGAGAATCAAACCATCGCGAAGGCAATTCGCTATGCTGTGAACAGAGGAGCTCGCGTTATCTCAGCAAGTTTTGGAAGCCCGTCGCAATCTGAAGAAATAAAACAGGCCGTTGAATATGCGGCTCTTCATGATGTTGTGTTTGTTTCTGCAGTGGGTAATTTCCGCAAAAACCATGAAACTGAAACGAGCTTTCCGGCAGGATACAATCTCCAAAATCAAATCTCCGTTGGAGCATCAGAGCGCCGCGACCTTGCTGCTGCCTTCTCGAATTTCGGAAAAAACGTCGACATCTTTGCTCCGGGCGACGAAATAATTTCGTTGTCAACGGGTAACACGTATTCTGTTCGCTCCGGAACAAGTCAGGCTTGTCCTTTGGTTGCAGGTGCGGCGGCTACCGCTAGAGTTCTCAATCCCACCGCAACGGCCCCAGAAATCAAGGAACTTATTTTGCGCGGTGCCGACGAGCAAAAGGGTTTGATGGGATTTTCGGGATCAGCCCGCAGGCTCAATGTCGACAACGTTCTTCTTGGCAAAGAGGGCAAAAGAGAACCAAAATATGATTTTTCATCCTGGCAAACGCAGCAGATGAAGATTGAATCAGAGCATCCTTACCGCTCAAATCTTAGAACCTCCTATGACGTAGAAGCGCCAGCTCACACGCGTTTTTTTCGGCTTCACTTCAAAAGCTTCTCAACACAGTCCACAGATACGCTAGAAATTCGGAACCAAGAGAACTCCGTTGTGTCTTTGCTCAGTGGTGAGTTGGGCGAACGGTGGTCGCCCGTGCTGGCCGGAGATACAGCCCAACTTGTCTTTACGACAGACAAATTTGTAACCGACCACGGCTGGCTTGTTGATCGCATTGAATTTATGCATTGACATCAGCATCGGTTTCCAAATAGAAATTTTGAAAATTACAGTAAAACAGGACTCACGATGAAATTCTCTGGTCTTTACAGATCGGCTACCGCCCTCGCCCTTTGCTTTTCAAATTCAAAAGCCAGCGCGCACGATTCAATTTCTACGGAAAGTCTTGGAGTTCTTCTCGTTGGTGATCAAGGAAAGGGCAACCCCGAACAATTGCAGGTCGCCCAAGCAATGCAATCATTTTGTGAAAAAAACAGATGTGATTTTGGAATACTTCTCGGCGACAATTTCTATGAGAGCGGTGTCAAGAAGGTCTCTGATCAAAAGTTTAAAACACACTTCGAAATTCCATACGGCAAGCTTGGAATCGAATTTTGGGCAATTCTTGGCAACCACGACTACGGTTTTGGCTGGTCGCGAGGCAATGTTCAAGCACAAATCGACTATTCGGCACATTCGAAATTTTGGCGAATGCCTGGGCGCTATTATTCCTTCGAAAAGAGTGGGGTTGAATTTGTTGCACTGGACACTGTTGCTCTCAAAAATGATCAACAACAGTTGAGTTGGATGCAAGATAAATTGCAAGCCGAGAAGAAAGGCTTCCGTGTCGTCCTTGGACATTACCCGATTCACTCGGGCGGACTCCACGGCGATACTGACTTTCTTCGTGACCAAATTGCTCCCAAGTTGTGTGGAGCCGCAGAGGTGTATGCGTCGGGGCATGATCATCACCTTGAACACCTGAAAAGCGATTGTGGCATGCACCTCGTGGTGAGTGGTGCTGGTGCCGAAAAGCGAGACGTCACACCTACGCCACGCACCCAATTTGCGGCGTCGACCCTTGGCTTTGCTTACCTGAAAAAAGAATCAAGCGCAGAGCTCACGATTCGCTACTATGATTCCGAGCTCAATTTACTTGCTGAATTTAAAATCAATCGCCAGTGATTGGCGATCAAACGCCAGCGGAACTCTCTGCGGTCAACCGCCGATTTTACGCATGAGAATGTCGAAGCGCTCTCCATTCCGAGTCGGCGTGATCTTACATTTGTCGTACGTTGGCGCACCAAGCAACGCTGGATTCTGAGAAAAACCGAAAGGCTCTTCGGGAACCTGAATTCCGAACAATCCGCGGGTGTCGAGCTTGCCGTTCATATTCATGTCTTGAAATAAGCTGACAACATATCCATCACTGGATGGTGGAAGACCTTCGATGAGAAACGAAACAACTGTGCTATCTACCCGCTTGCAGCCCTTCAATGCGACTCTGTCAGGATTAGAAGGAAAACCTTCAGGGCCGGCAAAAACGGCATAACAGACCTGTGTTTCGCGCGGCTGGGAGCTACCAGCATTGAATCGAAGCTCCTTAACCACAATAGAAATGTAATCGACTCCTGTGCTTTCAACAGAGTTAATGCTTGAGATCTCCGAGGTCCCACATCCAATCAACAGAGAGAAAAACGCAAAACACAAAATCGAAAGGGGGTATTTTGACATTAAAAACCTCTAGTTATGCATAATGTGAGAACTACCCTCCATTGTTTCAATATCTTGGAACAAGTCAAATCAGAAACATTAACGGAACGTTCTTTTGCAAAGCAAAATGCTCTGCGTAAAATGGGGACACTACGAGGTTGTACGATGCTGTGGTTAGTTGTTCTGCTGCTACTTTCTTCCTGTAAAAAAAATGATGCTTCCACCCTCCAAACAGACTCCTTGAATCTGACCGGGGCAACCGGACGGAATTTAACGATTGAAGTCAGCGACCTGAATAAGAGTCGCTCAAAGGGAAACGAGCATCGTATCTGTGCATTTAGCCTGGCTGGAAATGAAGCCTTTAAGAAAGAGATTCTTGAGACAAGACTCGTATGTGAGTCAAATGTAGATGAAAATCGGGTTGACCGAATTCAGCTCAAAAACCTTCCTTACCCGGCCTATATAACAATATTTCACGATGAGAATCTCAATAGCGTGCTCGACTTTGCAACATTCAATATAATCATTGCTCGCAAGCAAGGACCTATTGAGGGAATTGCTGCAATTAAGGATGCTGATAATTCAATTAAATTCTCAAAACCCATTTGGGTGGAGGTTGGTGAAAATCAAGGGAGGGCTCATTTAGTTTACGACTCGGCACCATTTTGGCAGTTCATAAGAGAACAATCGTGGCAATATCTCTACAGCTGGTACCTTGAGAAGGCGCACGCTACAAATCACAACGGAAAGCCCAAGAATCCATTCTGCACAAGAGCAGAAGAGTGTCTGTAAGCAAAACAACGTTCGGAAAGAATTTATCATGAGCACAATTCCTGGACTGAAAGAAGTTCTCGAAGCTGCGCAGACAATTAGGCCCTTTGTGCATCGGACACCTGTCATATCGTGCGATGCGGTCAACAGGCGTGCCGGGGCAAGAGTTCATTTTAAGTGTGAGAATCTTCAGAAGGTTGGGGCATTTAAATTCCGCGGTGCCTGCAATGCAGTGTTCTCACTCGGTGAGCTAGAATCGAGTCGTGGTGTGATTGCCCATTCATCTGGGAACCACGCACAGGCGCTTGCCTTGGCTGCCAGAATGAGGGGTATTCCCGCATATATTGTGATGCCCAACAATGCCCCCACAGTGAAAAAGGCAGCCGTCGAAGAATACGGAGCAAACATAACTTTTTGCGAGCCAAACCTGGCAGCACGCGAGAGCACACAGGCAAGAATTATTGCCAGCACCGGCGCTGTTGAGATTCATCCTTATGACAATGATAAAGTCATTGCCGGACAGGGTACCGCTGCACTCGAGTTTATGGATGAAGTTCCTGACCTTGATTTCTTGATTGCCCCTGTAGGAGGAGGCGGACTTCTTGCCGGAACAGCAATCGCAGCTGAACGCAGCACAAAGAAAATCAGAGTCATTGGTGCGGAACCCCTCAACGCAAATGATGCCTTTTTGTCTCTCGCAGCAGGGCGAATTATTCCCTCAGAAAATCCCAAGACAATTGCAGACGGATTACTCACTTCTCTCGGATCAAGAAATTTTCTGATCCTACAAAGGCACCTTGAGTGCATATTTACCGTGGACGAAGCTGCAATTATCGCGGCAATGAGATTTTTTTGGGAGCGTGCAAAGATTATTATTGAGCCATCGGCCGCAACAGCTTTGGCAGTGTTATTCGCAAACCGTGACCATTTTTTGGGGAAAAATGTAGGAATCATTTTGTCTGGCGGAAACGTCGATCTAATGAATCTACCCTGGCAGGATCAGGCATATTCCACTCAATCGAGAGGGCACTCTACATACGGTAGTGCTTCCTTGACGTGAGGCGTCAAGTCAAACTTTCCAGTGCTCTCCTGACGCAGCGAACAATCATGAATTTTCTTCATAGTTTTGTAATTTACAGTTTCGCCCTCAGGTTTTGAATTCTCTGGATAGTTCCAAATGAAATCTGGTGCGACAGGCGCCGATGAGTTGCTAGCGCCAAGGGGTTTCACTCCAGGGGTTCCTGGGATGAGTCCCCATTCTCCACCGATAATTTTGCCTTTGGCGCTAATTTCAAGCGTATAATCGGACACGAGCTCCTCATGGGTTTCTTGACTGCCATCTGCCTTGTAACGAGCAAACGGGCCGTTCTCGGATGCATATATAACCTTAGTTCTCACCTGAACAATTTTGCTGGTTTTTTCGGACCTAAATTGTGCGTAGGGATCATTCTTAACCTCAGCAACTGCAACCGGAACGCCAGGTGCAGTTGAGGATCCATCCATTTTCAAGATGGGAAGGTATGTCATTTCATACGCATAAACGGGCTGGTTCCAGACTTGTGTGTATCTATCTGCGTCAACCACAAATCCTGATTTCCGGCGGGCCACGAGATCAACCAACGCCGCATGAAACAGACCCGGATTCATGTCGCGACAAGCCTGCGTAATTTGAATCACTAGCTTCCTCTTTTCGCCACTGCTGAGATCCTTCACCTCTGCTTCATAGTACGAGTTTCCTAAAACAGCTTTGAGGCTTGCTTCGTGAGTGGTGTTGTTCCCAGGATCGAAACCGAATTTCACTTTTCGACCAGGCACGGATGCGAATGGATCATCTCTGTTTATATAAATGGTATTTGCTGCAACACAGCGTCCTGGCCGTGATCCCTTGCCTTCGCACAGACGACCGTCGATGATTCGCTTGTTTTTTACTATTGTTTTTGACTCTGCGGCATCACAGCGAACACCTGCTCCAAGTGTTTGAGTGGGAAACTGCCATCCCCAAACCCAACTCAGTAAACCTCTAATATCTCCCTCAGTGAGAAGTACTTTTTTGTCACCCCGAATTGCCATGACACTTTGCAGGGGTTTCTGCTCGCGCAGAGCAGCGGGTGACCAGCCGTTGCAAATTCCCATCCAAGCCCACTCATCATCGTGCGCCCATGAGAACGTCTCTAGCCAGAGATTCCAATCATGTGACGTCAGAGGAAGATATTTTTTAAGTTCGTCGCTTAATGCAGCACCGTCTGCAAGCAGAGGCTTGAAGGTTGAAGATGCCGCATTGGCCTCACGTGTATATTCTTGATTCAGTGTTTTATATGAGTCACCGTATTCACCGAGCTTCTCTAGCTTGTCTTCAAGGCTTAGTAGAGAAATTTCTGCTTTTGAGCCTGAGAACATTTGAGTCTGTTGCTCTAGCTTCTCCAAGAGTGAATTCGACATCGTTTTTTGCGACATTAAATAATCATATTTCTCTGCTGGAGAAAGTAGCGCCAACTCTTTGGGATCTTTTTTCGCGATGGTTTTCAAATATTGTTGAACAAATCGTGAAAAGAGTGCTCCACGACCCTTGAGATTTTCGCTCTCCGTGGAGCTTTTTCTCAAGATATATCTGTCGGCCAGGCCCTTTGAGTAATGAGGCCACCATGTGTCAGACCAGGCCTTTGCCCGCTCACCTTTTGTTTCATTTTGAATAGCTGCCCAGTCGAGAGCGTTCGCAGAGAGTCCAAGACTTTCGGGTGAATTGAAACGACCGAGCGATTCCTTCAATTCCGAACGATCGTTGAAGCGTCTCTGCAAACAGCCACTCAGTCCGATAAAAATAAAAATCACCATGGTGCGCATGACAACTTCTTTCAACACAGTCATACACCCCCCCGGATTGAATTTCATAAATCGTGCCAAATTGTATCTCACAGCTCGCACTTGAAATAGTCGCACCCGGGGAAGAAAGAGTCATTCTGTTGTATTTATTGCGCGGTGGGCATCTTGAAAATGGGGAGTAACTATGAAACCGCAACACTCGAGTTTGCCGACAAGCTCCGTTGAATAAATTGCAACATAGAGACACTCTTTCCGCTCGGAGGCAACTTTGGAACGCAATTCAAGCTTTTCCATGAATGTACTCCAAGATTCAAGTAAGGTCGGTAACGCCTCTTTTGGCAGACCCGTCATCCAATACCTCCGTGGCAGAATTGCGATCGAATGGCTTCGATAGTGCTCTTGAAGGTGAGCCACTGAGTGGGGGTGTATCCACCACGATTTCAGGTGCTCACCTGAGAGACCACATGGAGTTACAATTCTCTTCAGACGCTGAGCGAATGGTTCGACGTGAGGCTTCCAACTGTAAAAAATCGTCCCCTTGGCGAAGACTTTCTTAACCAGTGGGAGCTCCCTCCAGGGCGTAGGAATTGAGTTTTGACCGAGGAGTGTTGATGACAGTGAAAGTTGCTGAAGAAAGGTTTTTGGACCTTTGAGATCAAGTCGGTCGATCACGCCTGGCCCCCAACACCACTTCCAGGCGGGCTCATCCCTCACTTGAAGATAAAATTTTATCGACGATTCCCAGTGCTCCGCGCGTTGCATTTTTGAATTTAAGAGTAAAAAATCGAACTCTCCCCAGGTTTTGGAGCCGGGTCCTGGAACGTAGTTTTGACGCACAGGGACGCGAGTCGCCACATTGGAAGAGCCAAAGTGGGATGCCAATACTTGTTCAAGATATTTCTCAAAGACAAGCCCAAGTCGACCGGTATGAAGTGTCTGGAGCTCTTTGAATATCTGTTCAGCACAACCTCTTCTGGCTTGCGCAGAGGAAATTAAATTTGCACTTTCTTCGTTACTCAAGAATTCAAAATTATTTGGGGAAACAATTGTTCCAGGAAGGGAGATGCTTGATAAATTCTGACATTCCAATGGAGCTTGCAGATGAGCATCCCGCGCAAAGAACACGGGTGAATCGAGGATCCAATTGAGTTCCCGCTCAACGAGTTCCAGCATCCTTCAATACACTCTGACATTGAGTTGGAAGAGATGGGAGAGGCACTGGCTCTGGATTCGGATTGTCACGCTGCCATTTTTTACGCGCTTCATAAAGTTGTCGCCATTCTTCAGAAAACCACCAGAGAAATTCCTCGGTATCACATCCAATTTCCGTGAAATCAGGCTTTGACTTGCAATTGGGACTGTCCGCGGGGCACTTCAGGCGAACATGAACATGTTCTTCATGGCCCCACCATGGCTGTACCTTTGCCAACCAACTTTGACGGTTGGCGGGATTCTCACAGATTTTTTTCTTAATAGAGGGATGCACGAACATCACATGAACAGCATCGTCCTGGGCAAACGTGCGCAGCATGGTCACATATTTCTCGCTCCAGTTCTTCTCAATGACCGCATTGGCGTCTTGATCAGCAAGATAATATTTTGGTAACTGCTCACGTTCATCGATTGTCAGATCTCTTTGCAGACTTCGGGGATCTTGGAGAAATTCGATGTCCATATCGAGTCCAACCTGATGACTCGCGTGATCCCAAGTAAATGGACCACCTCGTGGCATGGAAACATCGGCAACTAATAATGACATCCCTTGGGGACGCAAAACGGATCCCATTCGTTCGATGAACCGGTGTGTGCTGACATGACCCCAGAATTTATTTCTTGATAATTCGATGTATTGAAAGCCATTCCCAGTGTCGCGAGGCGCGCTCGCACCTTGGAGACACCCTGCGTTGTAGCCCCCAAAAATCTGATGTTGGCCGGTACTCGGCCTAACGATTTCTTCCCACGGGTTGTAAAACCCGCCGGCTGTTGCGACAGCCGCGATTGATAGAAGCAACAACGAAATTATATTTTTATGCATGACATCTCTCCGACTCCGAATCATATCGATGGAGCCGAAGAGTGGCAAGAAATTCAAGCCAAGGACTCGACAGACCTCAGCTTCAGACAGAGAAAAGTAAATTCAATGCAAGCGGATATTAATGTCCGCCAGATGCCATCCCACGCCGCCGTCGTGCTGGCGAGGGAACAGGAACAGCCTCAACAACTGGAGTTGAATCTATCTCGCCCTGTCCGGAGTAGTCCATGTCCCACATATTGAATTCAACTTGTCCACTCGACAATCCGTAGATCGCCGTTACAAGAGAGACCTCTTGCAGTTGAAGCCTTGTGCGGACAATGGCTGATTTTCGAATCAGCTCGCGAGCAACTCCAGAGGTGTTTGCCTTGACCGGACCACGCAAAAGCTTGTCGGCCGATCCAGGCTTGAACGATGACATGTAGGGTTTGATTTTTGCAACGAGTCTGTCGAGATCGACAGACCCGGCAGACTTCCCGATTGGCGTAGATAGAGCAGCCTTCACTGCACCGCACGACTCATGACCCATGACCACAATGAGCCTGGCGCCAAGATGCTCAATTGCATATTCAATGCTCGCAATTGGCCCCGGATCAAGTACATGTCCAGCACTGCGAACAACAAATACATCACCCAACCCTTGGTCGAATACTACTTCTGGCGGAACACGTGAGTCTGAGCACGAAAGAACGATAGCGAAGGGATTTTGGCCTGCGGCAAGCTCGCTCCGTGTTTTTTCATCACGCCTTTGGCTTGTCATTTTATTCTCAACAAAGCGTTGATTGCCTGCTCTTAAGAGTTCAAGGGATTCGCGTGATGGCTTTCCTGGTGGTGCTGAATGATGCGAGGCAGAATGTGCATCTGCAGAATTCTTTTCAAGCATCTTCTTTTTTTCAGATTCAGCTTCTCGAGACTGATCGGCATCGGTAACAATGGTCAGATCGGGAGAACGCTTACTTTCCGCATGACTTGTCATGCTCAAGCCAAGGAGTCCTGCTAATAACCAGTCAAATCTTCTTAACTTCATCTGTGCTCCCTGCAATCGAAATTTAGTTCTATTATAGAATTTTTAGTCAAAACCCAGAGGTTGTGCCGAGTTTAACACCCGTGCTCGCCTCCGATTCGTGTTCACCCTCAAAGGGAATCACATCTCTTGCGCGCGCCTTCGCGTGCCCTTTTCCACCTTTCAAAGTGCTCGCTTGTGGCTGTGCCGCGCTTCTATTTTGCCAATTCGACGTGTCTTTTAAAATCGCAGTCGATGTCGCAATATGTTGGCCTTGTTTTTTTATGAGAGGTGCACTTTGAGAGATTTTCTTTTCAGGGCGTTTGCTTATCTGGGATAAAGTTAACGTCGCATTGACTTCGTGTCTGGCCCCGAGCTTGGACCCTTCATCTGAAACAGCTTCCAGATTGACGAGCGCTGCTCCCAAGCTATTGGCGGAGTCCTGCAATAAAGCAATTCTGTTTTTGAATTGTTCCTGGGTCGCATCCGAAAGATCCGCTGAATTGAAAACTGTTCGCGTGGTGGAGTCAAGATGACTCAGACTCTGGCTAATGCGCGTGAGGGCTTCGGTCAGATCATGTGTGGATGTGGATATCTTGTGGATAAGCGTCTGTGACTTTTTGACCTGTCCAACCGCTGCGCCCAAACTTTCTGCACCACTACGTACAGCATCCAAGGCTTTTTTAGATGTTTCACCACTATCTCGAATCAAAGATGAAATATTTTTCGCCGACACAGCACTGTTTTGAGCAAGGTTTCTGACAGCTTCAGCAACTATTGCAAAACCTCGACCTTGTTCTCCGGCGCGCGCCGCCTCAACTGCTGCGTTAACGGCCAAGATATTCGTCTGGAATGCGATTGAATCAATGACATTGATAATTTCTTCGAGCTTGCGGCTCTGTGAAGAAAGTTCTGAAAGGGAATCAACCACCGTTTGTAATTGACCTTCTCCCCGAGTCGATTCTTCAGCGGCGATGCGAGCTGCCCTGTCGGCTTCGCCAACATCAACTGCAGTTCGTTGCAAAGCACTCGAGAGGCCTTCCAAAGAGCCTATGGACTGCTCGAGTGCAGCGCTGCTCTGAGTTGCCCCCATAGCGAGCTTCTCTGTCGACTTGTTAAAATGCTCTCCAAGCGAACCCATTTGCTTTGCAGATGCGACCATTGCCAAGCAATCTGCGGCAAGGCTAGAGAAAAATCTGCCAAAGATGATCCCGTTTATCGCAATGAGGGCCAAAGCTCCCAACAATGGAACAACGAGCATGATCACTTCCGACCTGTCGTGAACCCGGGCCAACATGTTGGCCACTTCGACGCCCTTGTCTGCAGGCAATTCGACAATTGATTTCTTGGTCACTTCCACGAGGTCACCCACCACCGTGAAGCCAAACCAAGCGACCATGCCGAAGCCAATCAGCGGTAGACTGAGCAGAACTGCAAAGATGGATCGCAGTCCAATGCTCCATTGCTTGAAATTCATGATGCCCTCCGCTGTCAAAACAGCTCCCCCGATTTTCGAGGAACGCACTTGGTTCGGACCAAACGGCTGAAACTCCAGCCACTGTGTCAAAAGGTCGCCTCACAGCGCTGATTTGCACTATTGTTGCGCACACTCTTACTGTTGTTCGATGACCAGCCAAGCCGATAACCTTAGTCCTTGACCATGGACGGGTTTGAGTTTAGCCCTGGTGTGAAGCCGCTAGGAGAGGTGGCTAGAGGACGTCTGATGATGTGCCAAGCAACCCCGCCAGGGCCGGAAGGCAGCAACGGTACTGGTCACAGCAGGTAGGCTCATCTTCTAGCCGCCCCTCGTAGCGGTTTTTTTATGTCCGAATGGATGGCGTGTGTTCGAAGATTTAATTGAATCAGCTGAACAAGTGAGTCGCCCAGAATACCAGGTTCTGGCCAGGCGAACGCGCCCTCAAAGTTTTTCCCAGCTTGTTGGTCAGGAATCGGCCGTCAAAGCAATTGAGGGAATGATCGAGTGCGGGCGGATCCCACATGCTTTTCTATTCACAGGAACGCGTGGCACAGGAAAAACCTCAAGCGCGAGAATCCTTGCCAAGTCTTTGTGCTGCGAAAAAGGACCAACGCTCGCTCCCTGCCAAACGTGCACTCATTGTGTTCAGATAACAGCTTGTGCGCATGAGGATGTTTACGAAATCGACGGTGCCTCGCACACAGGTGTTGACAATATCCGCGAGCTGCGGGAGGCGGCCCGTTTCTTCCCGCAATCAAGCCGTTATAAGATTTTTATCATTGACGAAGTTCACATGCTCAGTATTGGTGCGTTCAACGCGCTGTTGAAAACCCTCGAAGAACCTCCTCCTCAGGTGGTTTTCATTCTGGCCACCACGGAGCTTCACAAAGTCCCGGTGACTGTCCGCTCTCGATGCATGATTTTATCGTTCCGTAAAATCGATCCAAGCTCTATCGCACTGCATCTCGCGACACTTCTTGAAAAAGACGCAATCCCTCACTCGGCGGATGCTCTTCAACTGGTAGCTCGTGAAGCAAAAGGGAGCATCCGAGACGCCCTCAGTTTACTTGAACAGATCTTGGCTCTTGGGCAACACCGAGCCGTTTCTCTTGAGTCGGCTCGAGCGGCCCTCAGCGTTATGGGAGAGGGTCTATGCCAGAACCTATTTGTAGGTATTCTTCGCAAGGATAGCCAACAGTGCCTGGAGTCAATCGCCGAAATCGACGCTTCAAGTCTCGACTACGGACACATTCTAGAGCTGACGTCGCTGTTGTTTCGAAACGCGATTGTTCTCAAGCAATCAGGCCAAGATAACGCCAGACGCATTCGCGCCAACGAACTTCTCAATCTTTTGCCAACAGAAGTTGAATTCGTAACTCGCGAGACTGAGAAAACCTCGCTAGCGGCTCTGATTGAAATCTACAGGGCACTTTCGCAGGCTGCGAGGGATGTTCTTCGCACGAATTCGCAGAAGGCTTGGACCGAAGTGACCGTCATCGATTGCATAAGCAGAGCTGAATGGCTGTCTGCGGAAGAACTCATGGGTTTGGTGAGTGGAGCGGGTATTTTGGGCACATCCACGCCAAAGGTTGCGCATCAGTTAACCCCAACAAACACAAATCCAATCCCAAACCTGAACCTTAACGCAAGACTTGCCAACCCTTCACACGCCTCGGCCAATTCGACGCCAAGAACCGCTACTGAGAGTGTTTTGATCGAGTCTTTTTCTGAATTGGTTGGTTTAATACAACATAAAAACCTTCAGCTTGCTGTGAAACTGAAACACGCAAAAATCGCTAGTTTTTCGCCACAACGGCTCGTTTTCACCGATTGCGCTGAGAACAAACTCTTTGCCCAACTGACTCAGCAAGAGGCTGAAATCTTTTTTGCAGCTCTCGGTGAAATGGGATGCGCCGGATGCCAACTTGAGGGTATTAGTTTGCCAAGCGGAATGGCAAAACAGTTCGCCTCCAAAACTTCCACCGGGCCTGGGGAGCAAGTTGTCCGCAATGCGGCCATCGGGGCTCCTTCACAGTTCCCAGCATCTGAAGGCATGCCACAGTCAACGGTTAAGCAACGCGCTGCCAACACAACACTTGAGGCCATTCAGAGCCTGGTCCGCGAAGACCCTTTTGGCAACCGCCCCAAAAAGGCAGACGATCAAAAAAAAAATGAACTCCATCTGAACAGCGGCGAGGGTGGCGTGAGCCTTGCAGCAGTTGAACAAGCTGAAGAATCGAGGAGATGGAAGGCCAGGCAGGAAGAAATAAGAACCAGGCCTCTAGTCAGAAAGCTTGAATCGCTGGGGGCCGAGGTTGAAGTACTGCCTCTCAAGTCAAAAGAGCGTCAAGGTTGACGACCTCTGCCAAATCCGAAAAAGATGGCCTTCTCCTCTTGCGTTCGTTTTCGAGTTTTGATTACCTTATTCTAGTCATCGAAAAGTTAAGAGCAGTCGTGGTCTGCTTGGGTTACTTTACATATACGATAATCCGCTTTGATTATGTTTCCGGAGGTTCCAATGGTTATTGAATTCCGCACCAAAGATCACTCTGATCTGTTGGAGAAGCTTTTGCCTGGCGTTCTTTCGCCAACCAAAGGACGCGGTTCGAGCGATGACGAAGAAGAAGAAGAAGAAGAAGAGGACGAGGACGACTACGACGACGAGGACCTCGAAGATCTCGAAGAAGAAGATTTTGAAGAGGAAGACGTCGAAGAAGAAGTCGAAGACACTGACGTTGACATTGACGCTGAAGAAGACGACTTCGAAGATGACGAAGAAGATGATGACGAAGATGATGACGAAGAAGATGATGACGAAGATGATGAAGAAGAAGATGACGAAGAAGAGTGATGCGTAGAAGCCTCACTTTTTTATTCAATTGCTGTGCGGTGACCTAAAGACAAATAGCGCGTTTAGGGATGATGAGAGATCGGGGCGCTATCAGAACCGCTCAAATGAACTGCTGTCTCTCCCTGAACGGAGTCCGCGGGCTGAATGCTCGCAATGACTCTGCGAACTCTGCGCCGACTCACTTCAACAACCTCAAGAACGACTCTGCCAATGGTCAGTCGATCGCCAATCCGTGGGATTTGACCGATGTGGTGGAGAAGCAAGCCACCCAGCGTGTCATATTCAACATTTTGATTGTCGTCTGTGAATTCACTGCGCGGTAGATCGAAGAAATCGCAAAAGTCATCGATATGAATTTTACACTCAACCAAATACTGATTCGGTTGTTGGGTTGGTCGAATTGCATCTTCCTCATTATCGAACTCATCTCGGATTTCACCGACAATCTCTTCGAGAATATCTTCCATGGTCACGACACCACTCGTTCCGCCGTACTCGTCAAGAACGATTGCCATGTGCTGACGGTTTTTCCGCATTTCCTGAAAGAGCTGATCAACTGGCTTAGATTCCGGAACAAACATTGCATCACGCTTTAGTTCACTCACAGGCGCTTCCCACGATGAATCGTCCTTTGAATGTTTCTTGATGTAAAAAAGAATGTCCTTGGAATGCAGAATTCCAATAATATTATCAACCCGGCCTTCAAAGACCGGTAAGCGTGAGAGTCCCCTCTCACGAAACAGCTCTGCTGCTTCATGAATTGTTGAATTGATTGTGAGAGCTGTCATGTCGGTTCTGTGAACCATCACCTCGCGGACCACCGTATCGCCCAATTCAAAAACTCCACTGAGCATTTCATGCTTTTGCTCCGCAATAACTCCTTCTTCTTCTCCGACATCAATTAGAAACTCGAGCTCTTCTGCGGTGATTTGCGGCGCAGACTTGGAATCTCTTTTGCGCACTGCTCGTGAAAAAAGATCCGAAATTCCTGAAAGAAGCCAAGTGAAAGGGATCAAAAGCAAATAGAAGACCCTGAAGATAAGCATCAAAGGGACTGCAACTTGAGTTGAATATGTCTTTGCCAGAGTTTTTGGAATAATTTCGGCAAACAAAACGATGACAACCGTCATGACAGCCGTCACCACCTCAACCGAAGCATTACCAAATGCATTTGTAATCAAATTATCAGCGTAAATTGACGCAAAAATATTAACGAGATTGTTGCCTATCAGAACTGCAGCCAACACTCGGTGGGGCGAATGCAACCAGAGGTCAAGAACCCGGCCAGCCCGCCCATGATTTTCGCGGAGGTGCTTCGTTTTCAAAGACGACAAACTTGTCAGAGCAGTTTCAGTTGCGGAGAAGAAAGCACTCAGTATCAAGCACACCAGGATAACGAATAGGCCCCAGAGTAAGCCCTGCGACATCAGCGCCTTCCTCCTGGCTTAGGCACTGTTTTTCTTCGGGATACTTCACGACAAAAATCTGGCTCCCCAAATTGCTTCAGCAACTGTGATCGAATTCCCTTTTCAAGAGTCGTCATAACTGCAAGGGCTGCTTGCGAACGTTCGTGATCAAACCCCTTCAGGTGCACAAGACCATGAACCATCATTCGCTCCACTTCATGAGCCAAAGCACAGCGATGTCGCTTCGACTGCAATGAACAAACTTCAACACAGATTGCCAATTCACCCAAATTAGAGAGTGACTTTGCACCGCGAGGCACTCCGGACTGCTCGGATTCAAAACCGTGGTGCGGCGGAAAACTAAGGACATCGGTTGGTTTATCCTGAGCCCGAAATTGCCAATTGAGCGCTCCCATTCGAAGCTCATCAACAAACTCAATGTGAACACTCACAGGCCGCTCACAGATGAGGCTGAGCACAAACAACATCCTTCGCGTCATATCTCGACGATCCCAGGCAAGTGCCTGGGGGATCTTAGGATCAGTGAAAAGACGCAGGGGCGGTTTCGAAAACGTTATTTTGTGGGCCAAGTTATTTCTCATTTCTAGACATTTTTAGAGAGGGACTCCAACTCCAGCATGCAAAGCCGGGGGTGCGGTAGCTCAAACAAACCTCAGCCAATTCGCCGCGCCCATTGAAGAAGTCACCGACAACTGGTCCATAACTAGAAGGAGCTCCGGTTCCCTCTCTGTCGCCGTTTGACATTCTTAATGCAAACAGTGATCCGTCAGAACTCGCAGCCAAGAGAACATCTTGTTTCTTCAAAAGAGTAAGAGCCAATAAAGGGCTGGTCGTTGGCAATAGCTGTCGCCAACGCAACTGACCAGTGCGCGCATCAAGTTTATGAATGGCGCCATCCGAACCTGCCACGAAAACTGCGCCTTCGTCAAATTTTGGCTGAACAACTGAACCCGCTGCATAAGTCCATTCAACGGCTCGAGTTTCCCAATTGAGCTTTTGGGTTGAGCTCTCTGCATTTGAAACTACAACACCATCACCGAGCGCCAGGGCTGAACCCGCAACTGTGGAAAAACGATCAGAGGGCGATAAAGAAATAGGCTGCCGCCATTGCAGTTGGCCGTTTTTGGGATCGACTAAAAGCAAATAACCATCGCTTGTTCCGAGCAAAATTCCCTTTTCGTGCAACACCATCGAGGTTGTCGCAAGTCGAAGTTGTGCGTCAGGCGCAACTCGAACGCTCCAATTCATTTTCCCCGTCAGCAGATCGTATGCATTAAGAGACTGGTTGGCTGTCAGGACATACACCTGCCCAAATCCAAATTGTGGGATACCAACAAATTCTGCGTTCGCAGTCGCAAACCATTGCCAGGAACCACGAAATCGAGCTCGAAAATTCTGCAATAAAGGATCATTGCGTTCGGAAGAAGACGCAGCCGCGTTGGCAAGCGACTTCATAACTGAACGCGCGTCGGGACCATGAAATAGTTGGCTGTCGATTCCGAAACTCGGAGTTAAGAATGAGCCATTGGCCTCAAGACGAATAAAAAAACCGCGTGAAGTTCCGACGTACCAAGAGCCGTCGTGATATTGCGGGACAGTTGTGAGCTGCCCCGGAATTGGGATGTCTGCAAGAACTTCGCCACTCACCAAATCCCAGCAACCCAGCGTATTAAAGTCTGCGGCTTGTCCGCAGACGGGCTGAATTGTTTGTGAAATTTCTGAATCACCCGACCAGGCCCGGTGTCTAACAGCTTGCAGAGCAGCTCCACCCTTCGCAGGTGGCAAAAGTGCAAAACCAACTGAAGCTCGCTCTGCCAGGGGCGAGAGGCGAGCCAAGCGAGGAAGTTGTGTTGGCTTGACAGGAAACACTGCCGTGCTTTGAATAATTAAACCGCCTGCCAATGCAGGCATCACGGCTGTCAGCGCACAGGAAATCGAGATCATGCTGGCTAAATATCCAATGAAGGATGAAGTGCCACGGCGAATTATGGGTTTTGACACTCTCATAGCCCCCAATATCCCAACCAAAGCACAGCCTCGGTTGCAACTGAACGGGCACTGCCTTCCCCAACGGCTGCTTTGGTGTCGGCAGCAAGTTCCTTGAGGAGTTGAGCCGCCTGATCCTTTTGCCCCTTCTTGTAAAGAAGCTGTGCGCGCATCAGACGAACCTCGGGCACCATGGGATTGTCAGGAAGCTTTTCTAGAAACAACAATTGCTCAAGTGCTGGGTCGATTTGACCTTGTTCGGCAAGAATTCCAGCGAGAGTTTTTCGCACTCTCACCTGAACAACCACGTGTTTGAGTGTGCGAATGAGAAGCGGCTCGAGCAACGCCTGCGCTTCCGTAAATTTTTGCTGTTCGATGAGTTCATTTGAGGCGCGCAGCGCAGCTTGCCAGCCCAAAGGAGACCTGACGTTTGCCTTCGCAAATTCTTCAAACTTCTTGGTGCTCTCGGTGTGCTCAACTCGAGCATCAGGAGTGTTGAGTTTGGGGTCAGCCTTCAGCTTCTCTTCAAATGCCTGATTTTCTGACACGTACAATGCATCTATTTCCAGATACGACTGAGTCAACTGGCGCTCGGCTTTGCTCTTTTGCCAAGAGTAGACAAGTAAAGCAACACCGATAGCCAATACAACGGCTACCGAACCAACCAGAGTCCACTTGCGTCTGTGTGCTGCTTTTATTGCTTTTGCAGAAGTTTCCTCAAAAATTGGCCGCTGCATCGAGCCGGCAGCGACTCCGCCCTGCTGGACGGTATCAAGTAAAGAATAGTTATTTACGCGAATTGGATTGAACACAGTTGCGATCCCCTCAATTGCACTCGCAGGATTAGACTTTGAAGTCATCGTCGTTGTTAGCACATTTGCTGCGGTTTGTAATGTTTGCGAGAAATGACCAATTTATGCTCAAAGGGTCGTTGTTTTGACGCCATCTGGTTGAAAGAAAGTAAGACACGTCAACAATGGAGGGTGTGCCTCAACGGAGGAGGCACATGCGGGTGCATGCTCGCTTGACTAATATCACCGTAGTGATATGGCAGGCGCGTGCGAGTTGTTCAGGTGAGAGAGCGAAATGCTCGCCGTGAACAAATTACACCACCCTGAGAAGCTGGCCATGGAGGGTCTGCAAGATGCTTGTCCTGACGAGAAAAGTTGGAGATGTCATCGCAATCGGCGACAATATCAAGATTGTGGTGATGGCGATAAAAGGTAAGCAAGTTCGATTGGGTGTGCAGGCCGACCGCAATACGGTTGTCCATCGTGAAGAAATTTATCAAAAAATTCAGCAGGAAATTAAAGCTGCAATGCAGTCCGATATGGGTTCAACGAAAGTTGCAGGAGAGATGCTTAAAAACGCGCAGGTCTCAGAGCGCGCGACCCCTGGCAACCAACAAAGTGCAGCCACTTTAGGCAAAAAGACCGAGCCCAGTAAACTGGGTAGCAGTGGTGCAAGTGGGACTGGGGTCTTCAAGAGAGTCGAAATCCGACGAGCAGCCCAACCGCCCGCCGAAGAGGAAAACTCCTTCGAATCTGAAGAGAGCGACTCCAAACCAAAAAACCGTTGACCTCTCTCAAGCCCCCTTGCATGGCGTCCGATACCCTCTATGGAAGGGAGGCACTGCATGCTCAACACACGAAGCAACTTAATTCCTTATAAAACACTCCAAGCGTCCTACAAACGCTATGTGAAGTCATACGCGCAATTGAACAATGGTAGCGTTCAGGGTGCGAGAAGCTTTTTCGAATTTTACTATTACATGAACTACACTTGTAAATACGCGGATCCGCGGACTTGTATTTCGCTCGGCTATCGCTGAGAATTTTGTATCCGACAGAAAAAGGTGGCCACTCCGGCGACCTTTTTTTACCTTTGATAGACCTTAGATCATAAGTTTACGGTGTGAATGCCTCTCCTCCTGAGATATCTATTCGAGCGCTATTGTTGGATACAAATCCTTTCAAGAGAGAAAAGAATCCTCCTAAATACATACGAGGAACCGACTCGGAATTCACGGTTTCAGTGCTGAGCAAAAGTGAATGAATCCCGAAAACACTTGAATTATATTGATTTCCTGAACCTGACGAATTCCATTCACTGGGCGCATGAGCACCCAACACAGTTTTACCAATGACGTTCGCTGCGTCAACAGAAGTCGCGACACCATCAATCACCAAATCAAGAGTTGAAGGTTCAAGTCGAACCAAGGGGCCCGAAGACACTCCGGCAACACTGGTAAATGAACCACCTGCCCATACATTGCCAGACGAATCGATCTTGAGAGATCGCACCGCACCGCCCGTGAGTCCTGCCTGCGCGACGGCCGCAGCGGTAGTCGCATTCATACTCACGAGAGCTTCGCTCGTTGCTCCCCGATAACTGCGAAAGTCTCCGCCCGCAAAAATTGTAGAGTCCCCGAGCTGGAGTGCATATACTGGCTGATCAAAACCCACGGAGCCAACCGCAAATACAACGTCTCGGCCACCGGTGTGAGTTACCTTTACCAGGTTGGGAGAAGTGGTGCCCCGGAAGGTGCGGAAGTCACCTCCCACAAAAAGGCCATAGGCCGCATCCACAACAGGAGTTACAGCAAGAGCATTGATGCTGACACTGCGTCCGGGATTCGCAGTAAAGCCAATTCCCAGCGCAAAGCTTGAATCACGTGTGCCATCGGAGTTGATGCGCATCAGCCCAGGAACAGCAACTCCCCTGTATGTAGTGAATGTTCCACCCACCAGAGCATCGCCCGACGAATCGGGCGCAGCCGCCAGTGCGCGCACTTCACCATTCATGTTTCCACCTGTGCTTGCGTCAAAAGTTGCATCAACCAACGAACCGCTCGCAGAATCCAAATCGGTGAATCTGACCAATCGGGACTTGGAATTCTGATTTAGATTTTCAAATGCTCCACCTACAAGGAGCTGACCACTCGAGAACAACAACGCCCGAGCATCAGCATCGAAGCCTGTACCGAGGCGACTGTTGAATTCAGGGCTAAATGCTCCGGAAGCACTGAATCGTGCAAGACGACCCGCAGCAGTTCCGCCCAGAGCAGAGAATTCTCCGCCCAAAACAAGAGAGTTGTTTGCATTAAACAGTGACAAAGCTCGAACTGCATCGTTGAGTCCAAGCGCAACATTAAAGGAACCATCAACCGATCCATCGACTGCACTGAGCTTCGCCAGGTTTGAGCGCACCGATGCATTCACACTGGTAAATCGACCACCCACAAACAGATTGCTAGCTGACAGGGTCATCGAAAAAGCAGAAGCAATAACATTGGGGTTGCTATGAACGAGTTCCACGATGCCATCTGAATCAAAGCCTGTATCGAGTGCTCCCGTTGTTGAATTCATTTTCACGACACGATTTTGGGCACCCACAAAAAGATCTGAGCCGCTCAAAACAAGAGCTTGAACCGCAAAATCTGTAAAAGTCGAACGTGCGCTAAATGCATCCACAACAGTGCCATCATCGGCGAGCTTCAGCAGACTCACCGCAGGACTCGTGAATTCTCCTCCAACAAAAACTCCATTCGCCGTGCCGCGTAAAACACGCACTGGCGCATTTATTCCTGGGGAGGTGAATTCATTTGAGCCCGGAACACTCGGAACAGTTCCATCTCCTACATTGATACGAACAAGATGATTGTGAGACGATGCACCACCGCCGTACCCACTGAAACGACCACCCACCCATGCCGTACCTGAGGTGGATGCCAAGCTCAGAGCATAAACTCCTTCACTCGAGTCGTTCAGACTGATTTTTCCTGGATAAGACGTTCTCAGTGAGCCATTCGCCCTGAGCCGAACCAAACCTGCTGAAGCAACATTTCCGTATTTCTCAAAGCTTCCGCCCACAAGTATCGAACCATCGGATTCTCGTGCGAGCGCCCGAACAGCACCATCGAACCCATCGTTGTCGAACCAAGCCGCCGGCTCGCCCGAGCAGGTTAAGCGCACAAGACGCAGTGCAGGCTGATTCCGATACAGGGTAAATTCTCCGCCGACCAGGAATGAGTTATCAGAAGAATCGTAGACAATTGCATTGACAGGGCCATTGAAGCCTTCGGTCAAATTGCATGTAGCCGCGCGAGTCGCATCTGAGGCCTGCACGGCTGTCATTCCAGGCGCAGGGATTGGATCGACTCCAGTGAAAGCACCCGCCAGATACAGGTTTCCATTTGAATCCTTGGAGCTTGCAAAGACCGGACCATTGGTTCCGAATTTTCGAGGTGCGAGCGTGAGGGTTTGCGAAGGAAGAGAAATCACAACTCCAAACTTATTGGTCACGCCGCTTACGCTGACATTCGTGGAACACTGATCGGCGGGCATCGTAGTTCCGCCAGAGAGCTTTCCAGACGACCAACTTAGGCCGCATCCGTTTGTTGTCACGCTCTCTGCGCTACGATCCGCCGGTGCAGAACTATCGCTGAAGTGAACTTCGCATGGAATGTCGTCGAGAGGAGTTCCCAACGGAAGAGAAATGCGCTTTGGACAGCGCAATTCAGGTTTTCGCCAGAAAGTAACAGGAACCGACACAACACTTTGCGACGCCAGGATGAGCCCACCTGCTCTTTCGCTTTTCACTCTAACGTTAAAACTCGCATCACCTGCTCGGTTGAGATTGGGCATCAAACTGAGAGTGCAGACAACCGAATTAGCCGACGTAGACTTCGTGGCAACAGAAATTCCAGAATCAGACAAAACTTCATCGCCCGCATTGCTCAACGACTCAATATGAATTCCAGCGACGTTCCCACTGACCTTCTGACAAATGTTTGCATCTGAAGCGTCTCGGACAAGCACATCAACTTGCAGACCCGAAACCCCGAGTTGATCTAATTCCTTGTTAAATCGGCTCAACGGTCCAAGTGGAGTTGTGGCTGTATTGAGATCAACTCGTGGGTAAGCAAGAACATTGAACGTGACCGATTTTTCACGAGTTGCAGGCTCTTGCCCGCCTTCGTCCTCCACGAGAACAGCGATGGTGAATTGGCTTCTGCCGGTCGGAAGAGTGGTCTTGATGCGCAAATTGGCCCGCTTCAAGTCGCCATTCACGGGCGAAACAAGTTCAAAATATTGAGAGTCTGGACTCCGCACTGTGCTCGGGTCGAAACGCCAATAAATTACGTCTCCAATATCCTCGTCTGTGGTTGTGAAATGGCCGATGATATCATTTGGATCACTTGGGTTAGATGCGGCTTGGCCATCGAGAAGTGTAAGCCCCGTGTTCACATTTCCAACAACGAACTGAATAGTGCTTGGCTTTTCGTTCGTATTGTTCAAATTGATTTTAATCTTCTGATTGAGACTCACACTGGTATCTGCATTAGTAGCATTGACTTTGAGATAGAAAAAACCCGTCTGCGGAGCGGGCGCCCCTGGAGGTGTCGTGGTCAAGCCGGGAAATGTTTCAAAGTCGAGTTCTTTGGTCGTCCTGAGTTCTGCGGGTTTCGACAATTCAGGTTTACCCGGCACATCGCTACCCGGTAAAATACTGAAAAAATTCCCAATGGGTGGCGTGACCAAAGAATAAATCCAGGACGTACCGCAATTAGTAGTAGACCCCTCAGAGATGCACAAATCACCGAGAGCTTTTGCGGGCTCTCCTTCAACCACTGTGGGCTCACTGCCGTTCTTGAAATTGATTTCGATAAGCTTGAGTTCCAATACGGTTTCACCGGGCATCGACAAACCATTTTGATCGGTCGCTTTGATACGGATGCGCGTCTCACGATCCATCAGCGACGAGTAATTCAACACCCGCTGCGGATATAAATCCTGGCCAATGATTTTGAATGGGTGCAGCGTCGGATTGTTTTCGTTGTAGTCATTGTCATTTATTTTTGTGATTTGGAAAGTAAAGGTCTCAGGAGGAGTCTGACCGTTGGCATCATCCGGATCAACACCATATAAACGGAGGATTGAATTGACGCTGATTGAATTGATATTGTCCTCATCTCGACCCTGAATGAATTTTTCAATCACACCTTGTGTTGCAGAAAAAGAAACTCCTGTCGGGGCCTCATTTTCGTCGCGAATTTGGACTGTGAATGTCGAGGTGACAGTCTTTCCGTCAGGGTCGCGACTTGTGATCACAAATGATAGATTTTCTGTTTGCTCGAAGTTGATCGGATGCGCGTTGTTGGGAATCACCTTTCGCCCGGATATCTTCAGATAGGGCGTCGTCGTGTTCAACATTGTCAGAGTGTACTGGTACTGCGATTGATCCGCGTCATCGCTCCCCACAGTTGCAGCATCGGGGTCGGAGGTTGAGAGTGTTCCCACATCCACTGCTTCACTCGAATTCTCGAATATCGATGCACCTGTAAAACTAATGCCGGTGGGCGCTTCATTTTCATTTGAGACATTTATTGTCAGAGTTTCATCGAATGTGCCGCCACGCGGATCGGTTGCACGCACCTTCACGGTGTACGTCGATTTGGTTGCTCCACCCTCGATTTGTTCAAAATCGAGAGCCTCTTTTGATTTCAAAAGGCGGCCATTCATTTCGGCGAAATACAATGCATCAAGTTCATTCAACAACGAGTAGGTATATCCCTGCGTACCCTGAACACTTTGGCACGCCGCACCGGAAGCGCAATCTTGATCGGTGACTTCGAGGTTTTGCGAGAAAACCATATTCTCGGTGATCGTTGACGTCTTAGGAGAAATGCCGGTGATAGGGTCATTTTTATCGACCACAGGAATTCGTACTATCTTCAGCATTTGCTGGGAATCCGAATCCACAGTTTTCAAAGTTAAATCGTAGTAGGGCTTTTGTTCAAAATTGAGGAGCCCTTTTTGTATAATTTTTGCGGTGTACCGGCCGTCTGCCCGGGGAGCATTGTCGGTAGGCGGTTGAGGCTCAAATGGACATGGTGAAACGTTATCGCACTTATCGATTGTGAAGTTTTGAATGAAAGAACCCACATCCAAGTCATCAATATTAACCGCTACTTCTGAATTAGAACTCGGAACAATTTCAGAACCGATTTGTTCGTCAAATCCAAGGAACAACGCGGGCAGCGTAATATCCGATGGCGATGAATTTCCCGCAGTCATGACCGCAAGTGTCGGTGCCGTATAAGAAGATTCCAAACCACTGGCAGAGCGGGCTTTCACTTCGCAACGGATTTTATCGCCCTCACGAACATCAAGATCAGACCCCGCGGGGGCCGTTCTTGTATTTGGTACTTTGAGCCTACCTGGAGATGTTTGCCAGGATGTTACGTCCATAGATTTACTGTTCGGCGCACCTTCCACCAAGCGCAAACCCACAAGAGTCCAACGATAGATCGCAGTTTGACTTGCGTTCTCCAGAGCTGCGGAACAGACAAGCTCGTCGCCCCGTACAAATGTGTTTGAAAGTCCCTCTGATGTTTTGAGGTTCACCGTCCAAGGTTTGATTGGCGTTTGGATAATCACAGCAAAACTTGCGGTGCAAAAGGTTGGAATCATTTTGAAGCAGGCGCGGAACGAATATCTGTCGATACTAAAATTCTCACCTAGTGCTGGAGTATAGATAGGTGGATTGGTTGCAAGATTAACGCTTCCGAGAGTTGGCTTTTCAACCAACGTAAAGATCCAATCTCCAGCACCCGCTGCCAACGCTCCAGTCATGCTGTCTAGTTTGGGTGCAGATTCAGGAATCGTGGGCAAAGTTGGCGCATCAATTCCTGTGGCAACCTTAGCAGAGGTTGCCTTCAGATCGACGCTCCATTCTCTCAATGAATTGGTCAGCGAAATTTTGTCGATTTGCCCAGTATCTTTCTGATTTTGAAGAGCGCTCGAGAGCAACACGCCATTGCTAAGTGCGGCTAATGCAAATTGCGTTTGCTGAAATTCTTTATTCCCTGCCGGATCTAGCTTTGCAGACAGGGCGAGGGCTTCAGCGAGAAAGGGTTGCAGCAAGAGGAATGTTTCTGTTTTGAGTTTTGTAAGCTTGCTTTCAATTTCTTTAACCTTGAGCAAGGTGTCATTTCCAACATCTGAAAGACTGCCATTTTTGGGTTCTAAACCCGCTCGCTCGACCACTGCTGCAAGAGTAAATAGGCCTCGTGCGAGAGAGTTGTTGATTGCAAAAAGTTCTGAATTCAGTGCAAGCGACTGGGGCACAGGCAGCCGCCCCACATCCTGCAGGTAGCGCAGCGTCGAGATATCAAAAAGGATGATCGCGCTCCGCAGCGCATTTACAGCTGCGTTGAAATTGGCTGCGTCGATTTTGGATGATTTGAGGTCAACGAGTATCTCCAAGCCTGTCTTGATGAGATCAGCTTGCTCTTTGGTGTCTGTTTTTTTTGCTGCTGCCTCGACAACGAAGTATTCAAGAGTTGCCAAAACTGATTCATCGAGTCCTCGGGCCACGGAGGTGTAGAGGATCTCGAGGGTCGCATTCACGGAGTTCAAAGTCGTCAGAATGTTTTCGGCAGCCTTTGGTCTTTCGTCGGCAGTTCCGCTAAGATCTTTCTTGGGAAAAAGGGAACAGGAGACGCAAGTCAACGCAATGAACGTGACCAGCATCATCCGCACACGGGACACACAGGTCCCATTGTCAGACGCACCACTTTCCCATGGGCGCGGTTCGACAGGGTGCACCGTATACACCTCCCTATCTTCATTATCGGCGGCCTCTTTTCAAACTTATGGTCTTTGTCACCCGGGCAACGGGTTTTTATCCCGGCTCCTTGGGCCCTTGCGGCTCGTAGCGGCCCTCGTATGCTGTTTTTCCCAATTAGGACGGGCACAAGAAACTCAACCGATTGACCTGAGAATCGAAATTGAGCCATCCCTCTACTCGAGCACCCTCTGTCAAAAACTTGTCAACCTTCATGAGGATAGGTCGAATGCGCCTTGGGGAATGATTTTCGCCAGACCTTCGCATTTATGCACATATCCTGAAATAATTTCGAAGGCTTATGCCCTAAACATGTGGCGCTTGGTAGTTTCGGAGCCGCCAGATGGTATTCGCTTTTCGATATGTCGCCCCTACAAACGGTTGAGCGTACTTCGCGAAGATTGCCCCTGGTCGGTCTCCCTCAAGAAGCACAGAAATTGGCGCGAGAAGCTCGTGAGCGACGAATTCCTGTTCTTGGTCATCGCGGGTTTGCACGAGCAACTCCCCCTGCGCGACTTCAATGTCCGGGGCGAGAACCTCTCCAGACCGGAGCCCAGAATTAAATCCGAGCGACTCGAAAACCCGCCACAGATGGCGCGCGGGAAATTGAAGTTTGATACCTCCTCTGGACGAATGCTTTTCACTCCGTTCAATAAGCTGAGTGATTCGCTTTTTGCGGCCGAGTCTGCGCAGTGGTGGTTTCAAACAGAATCAAAAAACAGACGACTCGCGGCGTTTGAAGAGCTTGTCGCAGAAGATGGTTACTCATTTGTGCTCCTGGCTCAGCCACGAGTTGACACGAGGGCAGAAAAGGCACCTCCCTCTCTTGCAGCCCCTCAGCCAACAGCTCCGAAACCAACAGCTCCGAAACAAATCGTGACTGCTTCTTTGAACGATGTGGATGCCACGCAGGAGCCAAGAGCAACACAAAACCTCCTTGAAAATTTCTGGGGCGGACTTTGGAAAGGCGAAGCAACCGTGGGTGGCCTTCCGGTGGAAGGCGAACTCACTTCGCGCATCCCATCCACTTTTCACATTGGCTTCAATTCAAATCACGCGCTTTGGCGCTCTGTTTCGGCAGGGCTGAGCGGGCAATACGTGTCGGAGAAAGAAGTTGCAGATTTGCGCGTCAACACCTCGTTGAGTGGCCAAACCCAATTAGCATCTGGTGAACGAACAACGCTGAAACTCGCAGCGCACCTAAATTTTCCTTTTGCCTGTGCCGCAGTTGTTTGCCGGACAGGGATGAGCGCCGGGCTCGCTAGAGTGCAAACCTCTTGGAAATACGACCGAGAACTCACGACACTGAACGTATGGACTCCCACCGGCAGTGGAAACTTCATTGAGCCTTGGCTCGAGTTTGGACCTGCAACATCAAACCGCGATGGTTTTAAGGGTCGTGCTTCTTACATTGTTCACGAGTTTGGTGATGCAAAAGCAAAAAGCATTGGCCTAGAGGCTGGCTGGCTGTGGCACCCAACATGGGCTCGAGCTCAATGGGGAATGGTCAAACTCAGCGGCTGGCAAACTCTTTTGGGATACCGCACAGGCGAAATCAGGAAATCGAATCTCACTCGCGGCAACGAAACTGGAACCAACGTGGCTGTGAACGCTTTTTGGTTTGGACTGGGGGCGGAATTAGAAGAAACTGACGAGTCAGAGAAAGAAAGATAAAGGCGCGTGTGGTGACAGGAGGCGGATTTGAACCGCCGACCTGAGGATTATGAGACCTCCGCTCTAACCAACTGAGCTACCCTGCCACACGCAGACAGGGGCAATAGCGCGTTGCTGAGGGGTTCGTCAAGCGCAACAACTCCCTGTTAGCCGAGCAGGCAAAGCTCTGAAATCACTCAGCCGCCGCGGAGTCAGACTTTGCTGTTTTCCTGACAACTTTGGCTTTTGTGCTTGGCTTCTTCGCCCGAGTCTTAGGTTTTTCGTCCTCACCGAGCAATTTCTTGCGCGACTCAAACTTGAATTCGAAGTTTCCATTTGTCTTCAGATGAAGACTCGCGGCAAAAGGTCGCCCTTTTTTCGATTTAAAGTCGGTGATTGGCGGAGTCATTCCCGTGATAACGAATGACTTAAACTCATCTCGCGAAACCGGATGGCCACAGAGCGTTTTAGGCATGCGGGCCATCAATTTTTTAGGCTTTTTAGGTGGTGTCTTACGCGTCGTAGTTGGTGTTTTGGTTGATTTTTTACGGGTAGGCTTCTTGCCGGCTCCCGCTTCATCCGCCTTTGCTTCCAAAGATTCGGTGTTGCCAAACTCGCACATGTACGCGTTTTCTGTTTCGATCAATCGACCAGGCAGTGCCAAAAAAGTTTCAGAAATATTCTCTTCGTGAAGAATCTTAATTTCAGCGCCTGGCAGAGCTTCCGTCGGCGTGCCATTTTCATCCGAAAAGACAACACCCTTTTCGGTCGCTGTGAGGAAACTCGAGTAGGAAGTGCCACTGAACGTTGTAAATTCGATTGGTCCTATAGTTTTCTGACTCAAAAGATCAGCGACAAGGCTACGGTCGAGATAGCGCTGGTTCTTTTCCTTCCAGATGATGAAGTTGCAATCGTCTTTCTGATTACACTTGTAACCCCAAAACGATTCATAAATGGTGCCCTTTTTACACGCAGGGCAAGAACCCAGAGGGGCTTCTTTTGAATACAATTCTTCATAATCAAAGCCGCGTGTTTTCTCGACGATCTCTCGAGTGTAATCGGCCATCTCCTTCATGAACTCACGCCGACTTTTTGCACCGCGCTCCATTTGCTTAAGCGAGAATTCCATTTCACCGGTCAATTCAACACTCGCCAAGCCATCGACAGGAACTCGATTGAGAACATCGAGCAAGCGCATACCTTTAGAGGTTGCACGGAGGGCCTTACCATTGCGCCCGATGTACTCTTTACCGATGAGGTTTTCAATAATGTCAGCGCGAGTCGCGGGTGTACCGATTCCCTTGTCGCGCAAAGCATCGGCAATATCTTCGTCTTCCACAGTCCGACCGCAGTGCTCCATGAGGCTAAGAAGCTTTGCTTCAGTGAGACGCGGAAGTGGCTTCGTTGCATTTTCTTGAGACTGAATTTCCTCAGTTTTGACGACCACCGTGGCGTTTGGATTGCTTGAATCCAACTTAGGCAAGCTCGATTCATCTTCCGAATCTTTACCATAGACCTCTCGCCAGCCCTGTTCCTGAAGATCCGAGACGCGAGTTCTGAAACTTTGATCGGAAATTGTGGTGATTCGCTCGACCTTTGCCCACACAGCGGGAGACATAAATGCAGCAAGAAAGCGTTTCACAACCAAATCAAATATGCGTTGATCGTCGCCCTCAAGCACAGCAGCTGGAACTTCGCCTGTTGGGACAATGGCAAAGTGATCTGAAATGCCTTTGTTATTAAACACTCGGTCCTTGTTCAGCAATCCGCGAGAAAGAATTCGACGACTGACGCCCGCAACATCGAGCTTCGAATCGCCATATTTACGCAGGACTCCCATTACGTTTTCAACATAATCCTCGGGAAGATTTTTAGAATCAGTACGAGGGTAGGTGAGTATCTTGTGTTTTTCATAAAGACGCTGCGCAGCCTGCAGTGTGCGGCTGGCAGGCATGCCAAATCGACGGTTGGCTTCGCGTTGCAGGGTGGTGAGGTCGAAAAGTTGCGGAGCAATTTCTCTCGACTCTTTGCGGGTTTCTGTTGCCGTTGCAGAGTTTTTGCTCGCATCAAGGAGTGCGATAATTTTCTCGAGCTGTTGCTTTGAAAAAATACGATCTTCTTTTTCTCTAAGCGCAACATCTTCTTCGTCAACAACGGCTCTTTTGAAATTCGGGTCAAACCACTGCCCTGAATATTCGTGGGTGTCCGTCGAAAAACGTCCTTCGATGGTCCAAAAGGGTTCGGGGCGATGTTTGAGTATTTCGCCTTCGCGTTTCACGATGAGTGCAAGGGTGGGGGTTTGTACGCGGCCCACACTCCAACTCACTCCCTTTTGCGCTTTAGGCTTCAGGCGACGAGTGACGGCGCGGGTCGCGTTCATTCCAATAAGCCAGTCGCTCTCTGCTCGACAGCGTGCGGCATCTCCGAGGTGATCGAAATCTTTACCCTCTCGAGGGCCATTGAACTCCTTGCGAATGGAATCGTGGGTCATGCTTTGCAGCCACAACCGGCGCATGGGCTTTTTCACACCGGAATAATCATAGAGCTCGCGAAAAATAAGTTCGCCCTCTCGCCCGGCATCGCATGCATTTATCAAGCCGACAACTGCCGCCCTGTTGGCCAACGACTTAATAACATCAAGCCGCTCTTTTTGACCCTCTTTAGGCTTGTATTCAAAACGGTCGGGAAGAATAGGGAGGTCTTGAAGCAACCATCGCTTATACTTGGGATCGAGATCTTCTGGTGACAAAAGTTCGACCAGATGACCGACCGCCCACGTCATGTAGTAGGAGTCGCTCTCGTAGAAGTCGGCCCTTTTTTCAAAGCCTCCCAATGCCTTTGCAATATCGCCAGCAACGCTGGGCTTTTCTGTAATGACGAGCCATTTGCCAGATCCGCTCATTCGTTCGTTCCTCGTTGTGAGCTGTTGCTCATGCGACCCCTTAAAACCTCAGCAAGAGGTTGGACGTCGACCTGACCGCTGAGTTTAAGAGACTCTGCAGTCATGGCAAGGACGTCGTCAAAAGGGAGCTGCCTAAGACGTAACAAAACGTATACGCTATAGCTTGTGCGAGGGCCATCAGGCGAGGGCTTGCGCAAGGACTCCCAGTAAACATCTTTAAGCTCCAATTCCGGGCAAGTTTGGCTTTGGCCCAATTGCTGAAGCGTAGATTCAATGGCTTTCAGGCCTTCAGGGGTTAATCCTGTGGCACTGCCACCGCCCTTATTCCCAGAATTGCTTCGCACGACGTGCCTCGCTAGCTCTTCAAGTGCCGAATCAATTTCATTGCGAATGCGAGTTGCAATGAGCTGACAGTGAGCTGACAGAGCCGACGATTGTGCTTGGCGAATTCCAAGGTCGAGGCGGATGATGTCGGATTTTTCATAAACAAACCATTTTTCCGAGGGTGGTTCGACTTCAAGACTGTGCTTGACCCACTGCGGTCGCCCTAGCTCACTGCGCTCGACCACAACCGTCTCAGGTGGAAGCGTTGTTGTGACACATCCCACAGAACCAATGGCAACCCAGGCGGCCAGTACTTGCAAAAGAAAACCGAACAACCTCATGGACGAACACTTCCTTTCAGAAGACCCAAAACATCATTCACAGCGACGGGCTTGCCCGAAGCATCGAGAGGATAGGCAACACTACTTCCGCGCTCGAGGCGCGCTGTTGCAGCGGTGCGATTCCAGGAGTGAATAGCAAAACCAGCCTCAGGTAGAATCACATGAAATGGAGCCACATCCCAAATTTCAACTTTCGGATCTACGAAAGCACGCACTGACCCCCTGAGTAGCATGTAGTAACCCAAAGCGTCGGGGTAAGTCCTGGCCTTGATTGCTCCGGTATAAAAGTCGGACACAAGCTTACCGACATTTTCCATCGCGAATCGATAGGGGTCAGCAGTCGCCACAAGCTCTATTGCATCCTGGCCAATGCGCTCGGGCCGCACATAGGGAACGTTGTTGATCCAGACTCCACGCCCACGCTCGCCGCTCATGACTATGCCCATCTCAGGCAAAGCAGCAAATCCGATTTGTGGAACACCATTTTTCAAAACAGCAAGAAGCGATGAGTAAAAAGGCACACCGTGGACAAAGCTAAAAGTTCCATCGATGGGATCAAGAATCCAGGTCCACTCATCTTTATTTGAATTAGGTGAACTCGGAAGCTCATCACCTTCTTCTTCACCAATAATGCGATGCTCCGGAAAGGTGCTGCGAATCATTTTGCGAAGCTCTTTTTCGATAGAGAGATCAGCCTCTGTCACCCAAGTTTTATCTCCCTTGCGCAACTTACCTACAGGACGATGACTGAAATCTTGACACATTGCCACCGAGCGCTGCATGCACTGCCGAGCAAATTCATACACTTGGGTGTGGCTGGACATCAAAGGTTTCCCCTATTAGTTTCCCGGAACAACTTGCATGAAACCACAGACCCTCTGCAACCCCAGGATACAAAATATGGACCTCACACTGCCGCTGGAAAGCCTTCGCTACTTGCAAACAAACCAAGCATTTCTGGGACGTGAATTCTTAACTTGGCTTTGGTATCACACAGAATCGGGCCGCCATGAAGTTAATCTGGGCGAATTGGGAATCTACAAGCTCTATGTAGATGACCGCCTGGTTTTGAGTTCAAGTTCCGGATCGGCCCACGAACAGGCGCTAAGAGGCGGAACACCAGCCTATGCCGCCGAGGCTCTTGTTGCTCTCCAATTAGGCAAACTTGTGCAAGAGGCTAAATTTATTCTTCAGGACAACGAGCGGCAGTGGATGTGGTCAATGCGAGCCGATGACCTTTCGCTGCGCAGTGTGCGACTGCCTACCGTGCAGGCACCGGACGCTTCAACACATATGCAGGCAAGAATCGCCAATACACAACTCCTCGTGGATGTGGTGGAGACTCTCTTCAAGAGGTATCTTGGAGTGCGCATGTCTGCGAAGTTTACCGAGGAACTGCAACGCATCCAAGATTGGATGCTAAGTAAACATACAAACCTTGGCTAACTCTCGACAGACTTACTCAACAGGAGTGATCATGTCAGTGGGCCGACGTTTGTTTAGATTCACTTGCGTTGCACAACTCATTGCCTTTGCTCTCACATTTTTCGCAAGCTCTCTAGCGCTTGCTTATCCTGTGATATTAAATTCAAGCGAAATCACCCCTCTTCTCGGTACAACTCGAAGCCAATTGATTGCTTTGCGAGCGGATGACCAGGGCGCAAAGCGAGTTGCCCTTCAAATAGATGAAGTTGAAGACGATGCTGCTCTCGTCCTCAGAGAACCCTTCGAAGTTCGAAAACTTCGAAGCAATTTATCCCATCCGAAACGCAATGATCCTTTCTCAGGACGGATGCACTCGGTTCATCGCATTGTTCTAGATGATCGTGATTTCTCGGACTGCGCGGAGCAGTGCACAAAAAGAATTACGGAATATGCAAAGAACGTTTGCGGAACACCCCATGCGAATGTTCTCCTAAAAATCACTCTGACTGAAAATCAGAAACGGATTTTTATGGTTGACTGCGGACTACAGATGAATGTTTTTGCAGCGCGCGACGTAAAGTACGATTCTGTGAACTCAAAAATTTCTACGCCAATCTATGAATACATTTATCAATCTGAAAAGAATATTTTCTTTAAGGAGATAAGAACAAAAAACACCACCCGACCAGCACTCTCAAACAGCGAATTAAAGGCGTATCTTAAGCCGAAGTTTCTTTTTAACATGAAATTCAAGGATAACGATGTTGTCTCTCAAATAACGAGTGTCTCGAGAGGATCGCAGAGCCTGAGCTTTGAAGTCGCTGTTGCTCTTAATATTTTGGCCATGAAAATAAACAATCAAATATGCTGTGATGTCTCATTTTTCGAAGACTCTCTTTATTTCCCTGTTGTCCTCGACCTTCCTTTTTCAGGAAATTCATTCGCAAAGGGGAGTGGAGTCTTTTTTGGATTTGAAGGAGATAAAGAATCGAAAGTCCAAACAGAATTTATTCCAGCCAAAACCTCTGATTCCAGTGATGCGATAGTCATTCGGCAAGAAAAAAACATCATAGTCATCGGCATGAGAAATCCCAACCGTAAAACAACCGAACTCGTGAGACCAAAAGTTGTATCGTCTAAAGACATGAGTGGCATAAAGTTCATACCTGTGCAGAGCGAAAGCGGAATATTTTACGACATACAAAATGCAAAGGAGGGCTTCCAACATTTTAATGTTTGGATGTTCTTTGGCGCAGAAGAAGACAAGGCGAAACTCATTAACTATGCACAGAATGGCCCCAGAGTGACAGTTGAATCTGTTAGGCCACTTTGAAAACATGAATCCTGCAACATCGATCTCAGGTTTTCAAAACGACTCGCGCGACACTCACCAATCGAGGCGAACAGGAATTTCAGCATCTGCGCAACGGCTTTTGAGTTCACGGATAGTTGTTTCGCCTGAGTGAACTATACTTGCGACCAGCGCTGCGTCAGCACCTTCCTTAAACGCCTCAACGATATGCAGGGCAGTGCCAGCACCACCTGACATAATAACAGGAACATTCACGTGTACCTTCAGTTTCTTCAAAAGAGAAATATCGTATCCCGATCTTTTACCATCCTGATTGATACTGTTGACGCAAATTTCACCAACACCGAGAGGCAACGCAAACTCAATCCAGCTCAGCATATCCCAATGAGTTGCAGTGCGGCCTCCCTGAACAAAAAGCCGGTAACCGCTCGGACAGCTCTCATCTATCAAGACGTCTAAACTCAAGACCACTGCTTGCACACCAAAATGATTTGCAATTTCGGAGATAAGCTCCGGCTTTCGCGGCGCGATTGAATTCAAAGAAACCTTTTCAGCACCGCTCGCAATGCAACGAGAGGCATCAGAAAAATCACGAATACCGCCACCAATGCAGATGGGAACAAAACTCTTGGCAGCGATAGCCTCGATCGTTAGGAAGTCGGGAGGCCTATTTTCAGAGCTTGCCGTTATGTCGTAAATAACAATTTCGTCGGCTCCATGATCGCTGTAATGGCACGACAACAAAACAGGATCACCAACATCGATATTATTCTTAAATTCAATTCCCTTGGTCACACGCCCATCTCGAATATCTAGGCAAGGAATAATGCGCTTTTTGAGCATCAGCTTCTCTCCCAGCGCAAGAAATTTTCTATTAATTGCAAACCAACACGGCCACTTTTCTCAATGTGACATTGCGCACCCCAAATGTTTCCTTGAGAAACAAGAGCACAAAAACGCTTTGCCCCGTAGTCGGTTGTACCAAGGATGTGTTGAGGACTATTCTCCGCTTCGTTTGCGAACGCAGCATAGGAATGAACAAAGTAAAAATTAGCATCAGCTGCCAATTGGTGCGAAGCAGCCGAAAAGTTGGGATGATTCTGATTCCAGGAAATTGAGTTCCATCCCATATGAGGGATGGGTTCTTTGCAGTTGAACTTCTCAACCCTAAAAGGCAACAAGCCCAAGCAGGTCGTATTTCCTTCTTCTGACCAATCACCCAAAACCTGCATCCCAACACAAATACCGAGTAGCGGCTTGCCGCTTCGTGCAAATTCTCTCAGAGGCCCAACGAAACCACGCTTATTCAATTCTGACATGGCTTGGTGCGCAGATCCTACACCGGGAAAGATAAGACGCTCTATGAACTCAAGCTCGGCCGGTTCGCTTATTTCAATCGGGCTCACGCCCAATGATTGAACCGCTCTTTTCACGGAGCCGAAATTACCCGCACCATAATTGAGAATGCCGACGGTTTTCAAAGTATTCATTCCATCTCTCATCAAAGATGAACAAAAAATGCGTTACTACTTCAGGAATGTGGTCCAATATAAACCGTTATCTCTTCTCGATCATGATAAAGCTGTTTCATCATGAGTTTGTGAGGCCGACCAATTTTTTTGAGCTGCTCATCAAGGGCTAATCGAATCTCAGAAACCTCTATCCAGCGCTTCTTCATTGGTAACTTGAGATTGAAAATAATCCGTTTTGCAGATTGATTTTGCCACCAGTTCATTGCCAATTCTGCAACTCTCTTTGGTTGTTCGACCATGTCGCAAACCATCCAGTCTACGGGGCGGGCGGGCACAAATTTAAATCCGTCAACTCGCAGGTGTTCAACTAACCCGCTTTCCATGAGCCGTTCATCCATCGGTCCGTTGTCCACCGCCATCGTGCGCACACCACGCCTCACAAACTGATACGTCCATCCGCCCGGACTCGCACCAAGATCAACGGCACGCCGCGCTGGCGAAAGCGACGAGGCGCGCTCATCTTCATTCATGAAGCTGAGGAACGCTTCTTCGAGCTTCAGAGTTGAACGACTAGGTGAATCCGATGGAAAGCGTAAGCGAGCAATCCCACGGGGCCAAGGACTGTTGAAACGATGCAGAGAAACACCAACATAGACGCGAGAATAGTCTAAGACAAATACATGCAGACAACGCGTCTGAGGTTCGGGACTTGAGGAGTCATCCCAGAATTCGACTTTGTTTCCCGCTTTGAGGAGTGCCGCCCGCATGGGTTTGCTAAACGATCTGCAAAAAGCAGAGAGCTCTCGTCCTGTGTCGGAGTCGGATGATTCAACGAGAAGCGTGTTGAACCTCAGGCCTTTATGCCATTCCTTAATCGCACCCAAGATCGGGGTCACTCGATCGGTTTCTGGAACTTCAAGGATTGGCGTTGGAAGGCAGAAAATACTGCGAGCAAAAATCAGTGATTTCCATTCAAACGACTCGAAACACGACTCACCCACGGACTCGTTAAAATGATAGACGCAAAAGCCTGCATTTGGCTTGGTCTGAGGATAGCCAGACAAGCCCAGTTGCGTGGCTCGCTCGCTTAATTCAGATGCACATTCTTTTTCAAATCCTGGTCGACACGTTGCGAGCACACCGCGCAGCATTGAGGTTCCTTCCGATGATGTCAAAACGTTGACGCTCTGAAAACAAAAGTCATCAAATTCTCGCCAGTTGCATACCAAAAAGGCGGCAAATTCTCCCGTTCTGCGGCAGACTGAAGACGCGACTGACATCGCGTTCCACGCACCTTCTTGAAGGAGTCTGCCATGGCGAAAGCCTCCAAGCCCTCTCGATCCGGCGCATCTGTAAAAAAGCCGGCTCCCAGCACAAAACCCGCAACCACGGGACTGAAACTCAAACCCGTTGAGGCGCCCAAAACATCACGAATTATTGCCATTTGCAATCAAAAAGGTGGGTGCGGGAAAACGACCTCAGTGATAAATCTCGCGGCTGGCTTGGCTGGCATGGGACAGCGCGTCCTAGTCATCGACCTAGATTCCCAATGTAATGCAACGCAAGGGCTAGGTCTGCCTTTGGCCGAAATTGAAGAAACCATCAGCGATGTGCTTCTAGACCCTAAGGCCCACACCATGGCAGACGTGATCCTGGAGAGTCCCTACAAGAACCTCCACGTTGCCCCGGGATCAATTGAATTGTCAGAATACGAAAGTCGCGCGGCGACTGAGATCGGTCGCGAGAATCGCTTGAAGAAGGCTATCGCTCAGGTCAAAGAGCACTATGACTATGTGTTGATTGATACTCCACCCTCCCTCGGTCTGCTTTCAGTCAACGCACTTAACGCAGCAAGCGAAGTTCAAATCGCAATGCAGTCGCATCCCTTTGCACTCGATGGACTACATCTGCTTCTTGAGACGATTGAATTGGTTCAACAAGAATTGAACCCCGAGCTCAAGATCACAGGCGTTGTAGTAACGATGTTTGATCCACGCACAAAGATTTCAAGGGAAATTGTTGATGAAGTCTGCGCTATTCCCAGGCTGAAGGGACGCGTTCACAAGACAGTCGTGCGTCAAAATGTGAAACTCACCGAAGCATCACGACTTCGCAAACCTGTCATGTACTACGATGCAGAGTGCACCGGAACGGAAGACTATCTGCAGCTGTCTCGGGAGATCGCGGCGCAAGCTCACCCTCAGACAACCGTCAAATCAAAAGTTTCAAGCAAAACCGAGACCAAAACTCAAAGCAAAACATCTACCCGTTCAACACGCGCCTGAGGAGGACTCACATGAACAAACCAAAGAAACCACTGCGTGGACTTTTCGCAAGCACCGAAGCACCTGTCAGCACGCCCACGAGAACGCCAATTCCGGTGCCGACTCCAAGATGGGACATCCCCCAAAAACCAAAGACACCCAACAAACCCAAGACTCCTCCCGAGCGACTCGCTCCCCCTCCACGCATCAAACCGGCCGTTCCTATGATGATCATGGAGAGCTCAACACCCACTGAAGAACAGACCGTCACACCGGTTGCCAATTATTATTCAGCTGAGTCACGAGTCATGGCTATTCAATACAACTTTGATTCGATGAGATCCGTGCGCGAGGGCTGGCTCGAAAATGACTATGCGCAGTTCCTTAAACGCCTCGACCATCTTCAAACCGAGGCATTCCTTCTGCGTGGCAAGCTTTTGTCAGAAGCAAAGGTGCGATTCTTTGAAACGAGCAAAGTTGGATGGGCGACCTTTTGCGACGCTCGGCTGGGAATGAACTACACCACCGCTAACCAGTACATTCGTGTTTCGGACGAATTTGATGTGACGTCACATCAACGGCCTGACCTTGGCTTCGAGCATTTCAAAGCAATGCTGCCGCTTTCGATTGAGGACCGTTCTGTTTTTCTTGGAGATAGTCAGACCTGGAGTGTTAAGACAATTCGAAACAGGGTTCGTGAGATCATCAAATCCAAATCCCCTCGGCAGACCTCTACAACAGCAAAAGAAGCTCATCGCCAATCAGTGAGCTTTATCAGGTCGCTCCAAGCGATCAAATCGGATGTGGCCATTTATGGAGAATCGTTCCAGGAGCTAAGCCAAACACAGCGTTGGCAAATTTCGGCCGCCTGTCAGAACATCGCAGCTCACCTGAATCAGTTGGCTCGAGTTATGAATGAAGAGCCTGTTATCGAGCCTTCACTGCGCACAGCGCATCTGCGCGCAGGCGCCTTTGCCACTGTCGATGGCGTTGAAGCCATGCAAGAAATCCTTCCCGTTCTCGACACGTCGGATCGTTCTAATTAAAATGTAAGGAACCTAATTATGCCGGAGTGCTTTTCTTCACGAATCGTGGGAACGTCCGGCACTGCAGTCTCGCGATGGATTCTATTCTCAGCTCTCGTTGCCGGCCCAACACTTCTCTCAAAACCAAGCCTTGCCGCAGAGAACAAATCCCCATCCGTAAACTCACCGCAGTGCCGAAATCTAAGTCTCTCAGTTCAATCAAATAAAACTGAATTTTTTGAAAATAAGCCGATTGCCCGAGCATTGGAAAAATTTGAACGGTCATTCGCGGAAAATGACTCTGCACTCTTTGCTGATGTGGCAAGTGCTTCACTGCAAAAGAAACGCAACGAACTTATAAAAATTTTCGACGGAACTGTCCTAGAGTATAATCTTCAGAAGACACGCCTGCAGCGAAATAGCATCTGGGAAATGAATGCTGGGAATGAACCACAGCCCGGACAAACAATGCGTTGTGGTGAGAATGAAATTCAACCTATTTACGGACCGCTTCGCCAAGTTGCCGTGATGTACTCAGCTTTTAGTGCTCAGCAGCAAACACGCCTCCTTGTGCTGTTCGCCAACACGAATCTCGACAACAATAAAGACGGTGGCCTAGGCCTTGTTCTAATGCAGGTCCAGCGCTGGACATACGATGGTCGCACTCCCGAAAAACTACTCGCTGAGGGTGCACAGAGCGCCGCTGCTCATGACTACCTCGTTGGAAAAATACTGACCGAAGCAGCTGCAAGAGTGCTTGAGAGTAACCCTTACTTGATAACTCCGGCACAAAAACCGGCACGAGAGCAGGCTTCTCGCCTTGCGGGCCAAGCCAACGAGCTTCAAACCGTTCTATTAAAACCACTGCAAGATGATCCGAGCTGGACTCCTGAGAGATTTGCCCCGGTGTTCAAAGACGGTTCGCTTGCGATTGGGCTTAAAATAAGAATGAAATTAGAAACGGCTCTGAACGATCAAATCAAAAAATGCCTACACGTCGGTCGAAGGGTTTTCACAACCACTTCATCCTGGAGAAAATCTTTCTCCGGCTTTGAGTGCATGCCATACGACTTAAATGAGGATGTTGGAGGAGTTCCCAGAGGGGGCAGCCAGTATTTTTCCTGGGACAAGCTCGAACTAAAATAAACGAAAAAAGTCGCTAGCTCAAACAAGTGCCCGCGGAGCGTGAAACATTATTTCAGCTCCGTGGTTGCCAACCCATACGAACCCTCTTCTTCTCTTCTCACACTCGCAAAAGCTCCGTCTGCCTGCGAACGTAATTCTCGCGAGACCTGAGGATGGTCAACCACCATTCTGAATTGCTTCCGAGCGTCTTTGTAACTGCCTGAACCATAGAGATAAACCAACCCTAAGTTATAGTGCGCTAGTAAATCATTTTCGTCGCGAGACACAATTTTCTTGTACATTTTTAAAGCCAACGCATATTTACGCGAACCATACGCAGCTTCTGCAACCAAATGGCCGAGCCGAGAATTTCTTGGCTCTAGAGATTCGGCCTGTCGAAAAAACTCTAATGCCTCAAGCGTTGAGCCTTGCCTCAAAGCCAGTAATCCCAGATTTGCCCTGGCTGTTGCGGCTGTTCCAGACTGTTCTGACGCCTCGCTGAGTAAACCGCGAGCCTTCCCGATATCTCCCTGCAGACCAGCTGCAATTCCAAGTAACAATTGATCTTCAGCGACCTGCAACTTCCTCTTACGCGAATTTTTTGTGAAGCGGATATACCCCTCAACCAACTCGGGCTGCCCACTCACCAGTGCATCGGCTGCAAGAACTCGAAGTGATTCTGAATCGGCCGAAGATTGACTCTTGATTTTCTCCCGCACTAAATCAGCTCGCTTGGTGAGCGACCTCAACATTCCTGCAGGAAGATAAAAATCACGTCGCAAAATGTTCTGAAGATTCGGATCAACGAAGGATTCCTCAAGCGAACGGAGTGCGACGTCAGTTTCGTCACGATCACGATCGTAAGTAGCGCTCGCAAAAGCACCATCTTGAAATCCGGCTGGCTCTGATTGCGTGGACGTGCACGCCGCGAAGCCCAACATGGTGGAAACTAAAAGAAGGGTGCAGAGGCTGGAATTCAGCATTTGCGAGACTCCTCGCTTCAATCTTTGGACTTCATGCGTCTTCATAAGAACTCCAAGGTACTCGTACAAAAAGCCCCGCTCCCGGGGGACCCTTCCCGAGGTGCAGCAAAACGAGTGCCAAACATAACCCAACAGCCTGTATGCATTTTTCGATTTGGACCCGTGAAAAATTGTACAGATTCAGGCCCGTTGGAAACTGTTTCGACACAAGTCAGGGATTGAGTCGACGGGAGGAATCAGCTATGCGCCAAAGGGATTTATCCCGAGGAGGTCACCCATGGCATTCAAAAATCATCGATTTAGCCGCCTTGAATTGCTCATAGGCCGCGAGGGCATGGGCCGTTTCAGAAACAAGCACGTTGTGATCTTCGGTGTGGGTGGTGTTGGTAGCTTTGCTGCAGAGGGCATCGCGCGTGCAGCCGTGGGCAAGATCACTTTGATTGATCACGATGAGGTTTGCGTCACGAACGTCAATCGACAATTACACGCGTTCACAGACACGGTCGGCAAGAAAAAAGTAGAACTCATGGCCGAAAGACTTAGGAAAATAAATCCTCTCCTCGAAGTTTTTCCATTCACCGAACATCACCATGAGGACAAGGGCGACTCTCTGCTCAAGGAAGCAGAAAGAGTTGCAGGTGCACCCATTGATATTGTGCTCGACTGCATCGATACGCTCGGACCGAAGGTTGATCTCTTAGAGAGATGCGTTAAAGCGGGTATTCCCGTTATCAGTTCGATGGGAGCTGCCAGTAGGCTCGACCCGTCTCAAATACAAGCCGCAGACATTTCGGAAACAAAGATAGACCCATTCGCAAGACAGGTCAGGATGAAACTTCGTGAAAAGGGAGTCACCGCGGGAGTGACTGCTATCTTTTCTACCGAAGCCCCGGTTGATCCTGAACAAGCAGTGCCAGGAACGCAATGGCATTGCATATGTCCGACAATTGAAAAGCAATTTGGAGCGTGCCAGCACAAACGTGTGATGCTTGGTACGATATCTTATATGCCAGCTATGTTTGGACTATGGATGGTAAGCTCCACAACACGCCTTTGGCTTCAGGGTGTGGATCTCACCAAGCGCGAGACCTTTGAAAATACGCCCACCTTTGAAGAAATGCAGCGCGCCATGTCTCTCGCGTCCCGAGATGACATGGCGTAATTCACTCTGAAATTGCATTCAGACTTTTATCAGTAGCGCATTCCACCGTCGATGCGACCAACACGCGGACGCGCTGAGTCAAACTCGCGCGGACGCGCTTCATTGACCGTCAGCGGACGACCCATGAACTGTTTCCCGTTAAGAAGCTGAGCGGCTCGAACGGCTTCATCGTCGGAACCCATTTCAACAAAGGCAAAACCTTTGCTGCGACCGGTCTCACGATCAATGACAACACGAGCGCTCGTCACCGTGCCGTGCTCACTGAACACGTTAAAAAGATCACTCTCAGTGCTGCTAAACGGTAAATTACCCACATACAACTTACGACTCATGAAAGAACCTCCTGGAATCCCGCAATGCCAGCAACCCAAACTCGAGTCGGACGTTCGCACGTCAAACACACGCTGGTCCCAGGATTACTCTCACAGTGATTCAAAGTTGTATTCATTTCATTGGTACGATGCCGGCAGCATTCAGGCCAAATCTTTTGCCTCAGTCAATAATCTCTTCAGTGAGCTTTTTGCGGATCTCTATGACCAGTGGTTTGATCGTGTCAGACAATTCACCCTCAGGCGCGTGCCGCACAGTGTCGCCAATTGGAGTTTTGGCAGGAAGAGTGTCAGATAATTGACGCAGTGATTTCGCTATTGCGATCGATCGACGAATTGCTATGTGAAATAAATCGAGATCAAAGGGCTTCTGAACAACAGCAACAACAACCACATGTGGAAACTGCTCTGCTGTTGCAGGCACATCATTGCCATCACCCTCGGTGAGAACAACCGGGACCTGACGCCAATTTGAGGCAACCTTCTTCAAAAAGTCTGCGTTGCTCTTTTTTGCTGGCGCTGCGTCAGCAATGATCACCTGGATTGTCTTCTGCTTCAAATGCACGAGTGCATCAGCCACACTTCGCGCAGCGTGCACGTGAGAAAAATATCTATTGAGATGAATCTTGACGAAGCGAAGAACCTCTTCCGACTCATCCACAACCAAAACATTGCTGTCGCGATCATAAACCTTTGTAGGCGGGCGACTCATCGGAGGAATAGACTGAAATCCACTCCCTCGTGGCCCTGGATCCATCTGTTGAAGAATTCGAAACATCACTTCTCCCCGCTCACTGCTCTACTGAGGCTTTCAGCCCGGACGCGAAATATGTCATTGGCATCTGAACTCGACAAATAATCGAGAGCAAACTGCCTAGCATCTTCAATGCGACCCTCCAACAGAGCGACTTCGCCTGCAAGAATAATCCAAACACGCTCTGTCGGCCACTCGAGACGTCCTTTTGAGAGAACTCCCGACGCAGCCGCAGCATCACGTCGTCGAACCAAGCACTGGGCCCAATTGTAGACTACAGCAACTTGGTAGTTATCCTTTCGAAAAAGGCGCTCAATTAGCTCACAACCTTGCGTCAAATTATTTTCACCAAAAAATCCAAATGCAGATTCAACAAGAAGTGAAATCTCCTCGGGAAACTCGTTCAATCCAAACCTAACAACCCGACGAGCCTCTTCATAACGGCCCGATAATCTGAGACATCGGGCCTGAGTAACCCACAATTCTAAACGCGGCTCCCCTGGCTCCCACTGCAAGGCGGCGGATGCCAGTTGGGCGCAGAGATTTGTGGCGCCAGCTTCCAGATACAAGCCAGAGAAAAACAAACCATCTTGGCTGTTCTTTGTCCTCGCCGCGATTGCATCGAAAACTTTCCATGCAAAACTGGCATGACCAAGACGAATATGTGCGAGTGCACGCGCTCTACCAAGCTCGCGACAATCATCCGAGAATGCGCCAAACTGTTTTGTACAGCCCTCCCAATCGTCTACAGTTTCGTCCAAAAGCTCAGCCCATCTCTCAGAACGAACGAACAAAGTTGTCGCAGATACCCGATTTATCGACTCGCCCGCAACAGACCGGCCCGCGGTATCATTCGAAACCGCTTCGGGAGTTAGATTCGAGTCAGTCTTCCCGCGCAATTCATTAAAGCGCTCAGCGTGCACATGAGACAGCGCGGAGTACAACTTCAGTGCGATACCGGGAGAATCGTTTCCACTCAGGTCAGAAGAAACACCTTTCGATTGCTTCTCTTGCGGTGGCGAAGAAGGTGATCCTATCCCCGAGACACAACCCACAGAAAACCAAAAGACAAATAAAATTGTAAAAAACCTTCGGAAAAAATTCACACCGCAGCTCCAGCTCTGAATAAAAAAAATCATCTCTGTACTCCACCGACCTGCGGGAAAAGCGGACTTCTTTTCTCGAAAATCGAAAAACTACCCGAAGATTTTTGAAGAGAAGGATGCTGGGCTACAGAGGCCTTGCTTCTGAAAAAACTTTCCAAATTTTGAAGCTCAGAAAATGCTGCGCGATACTTAAAACTGTCAGATGACGAATAACTAGAAAGAGACTGTTTCAATTTTTCATTGAGAAAAACAAAAGTGTCCGACGTCTTTCGAACGCAAGAATAGTCGATTGAGCCAGAAAGAAAAACGAAACGTTCAGTCGTTCGACAACCAACTATCAAACTAGAATAATTATCACGCAAACGCGCTGCTGCAAACAAAACTTCTTCCAAACTCCCAGCTCGCACGAGTCGATCAGATTCATTTAGCAACGCGCTCTGCCAATAAGAATGAATCGAGACGAGAAACTTTTCTGGATGATTAGGAAACTGGCCCTTCAACGAGCCAATTAAAGCCTCTGAGTTGCGATTAGACAGAAACTCAAAGAGCACACCCTGAACCATTGCGCCAGACCCGGAACGAGCGCGAATATTTGCGTACAATTCCACAAGTGCAGCGAAGCGCTTGTGCGCGTTTTGGTTACTCGAATCTCTAATCCCTCTTTTTCCAAAAAAATCTGAAAGCCCAACACTCATTTCTTCGGCTCTGTCGTAGGCTTCATTGACAAGGGCCGCGATGCTCCAATTCAAAATTGCATTGTGAGCAAGCTCTGACTTATTTTTGTCACCGAATACCCTTCTCAGCAGCGTTCTTACCTTCAATGTTTCCTGCCACATCTTCAATTCTGCAAAAATGTTACCTGCCTTTATGAGAAACTGTTCAGACAGAATGGCAAGGTCACTTCGTTCTGAAGACAAGGCAAATTCCGCGCTACGACTCCAGGCATCAGCAGCAGCAAGAAAACGTCCTTGCAACAAGAACACTCCACCTTTCCAGCGAAGCGCCAGAAATTTATCATGGTCTGAGAAGTTCACATTTTCCGTGATTTTTTTGGATGTTGTGAGGCACTGTTCGAGAAATCCGGCGGAACACGATGCGCGCGCAGAGGCAAAAGCAATATCTCTTCCAAACTCACTGTCTGAACCCAATTTATCTGCATAATTCGCAAGAATATCGACCGAACCAGCGACATCACCCTTGGCATTCTTTAATTGTGATTCGTAGAGCGCAGATGCAACCAATGCCGCCTCAAGCGAACGACGCGACGATTCAGCGGTGGACAATGACCCCGAAACATCGGCAAGCATGACCCAAGCCAACGCACTTACCGATGCTTTGCTGGGCTGAAGAGAAAGTAGCTTTACCACCGCAGTTATGAAGGAAATGCGCTCAGATTGCAGACTCTCGATATCGCTAGATCGCGATGCATAGAGTCTTTGAAGAAGGCTCTCTGAGTCAACCAACCTCCCGTATTCAATGCCATCTGCAATGGTTTCAAAGCCAATTCTCCGGAACTCAGGCACAGCGGGCGAGGATGCCAATGCAAGGTTCAGGGCATCAATGAATGTTGTCCATTGACCAGAACTCCTAGAGTTCTCTTTCCAGGCAATTTGCAGCATCTCGAGTCGAACGGCAGCTATCTCGTTTTTCTTTCCAGCGGGCAATGGACAACCGTTGAAGGTTTGAAAAATCTTCTCACTCAAGCTGACGAATCTCGCTGCGGAGAAAACTCGATGCGCAGACAGGAGTGGTTCAGACTCACTGCACAAATCGATGTTTTCCGACAAAAACGCTTCGACAACATTGTAAAATTCGAGCAATAAAGTCCGCCTGAGTGACCCCGGCATTTGGCCAGCGCGGTCTGTAATAACGTCTTTTGACCACGAAACAACCATACCTTGCCGGCGAGCATCTAGCTCACCTTTAAGCTGAAGTGAACGCGCGTAGCTGCTGTTAACCTGCAATGCCAAAACTGCTCTCGACTTAAATTCAACCTGACGCTCAACCAAACCCTCTTGCTCCGCTGCGGCAATCGCTGATTGATAAAACTCATCTGCAGCCAAACCATGCATGACATTCTGTTCGATAGCGTCAGACCATTTCACGGCATCTCGTGATTTTTCGCGCTGGGATAGAAACTTTATCGACCGCGACAGTCCAGATGCAACCCAGGTGTATCGGCTTGACATCTGCATCCAGTGTGACGCAGGGAGAGAGCCACCCACCTCACTCAACGCAGCACCCAACATGGTCGCAATGTCATTGCTAAGAGGAGGATTTTTCGAAATTTTGTCAAATATATCAGTGCGAGCAACTTTTTCTAGCTGGGATAAAACGGCTTGATATCGGAGCAGCCTAAACGCGGTCCATGCGATTCTCAGATTAAGATGAAAAGACTGCGGGGCAGAGTCGTCATTAATTTTTAACAGACACTCCTGAGCATTCTCATATTTTTCTGCTGCTTCTGAAAATTCCCTCATCTGAAATCGTATGTCACCAACAACAATTTTCGCCGAACATGCAGCACGAGTTCCAGCCACTTTTGCGCTCTGTGACATCTCAAACAACTTATTGCTCATGCGATTCGCCTCGGCCAAATCACCTAAGGAAATAAGAGTCGATGTGTAGTATACGGCAACTTCTAAAGTGCGCGCAGAACCAGTCTCAACAGACTGAGCTAAAACGAGTGCGCGCTTCAATAGATCCTTTTTCTCCACAGAAGAGACTCGCGGCGCAAGAAAGATCGCAGCTTTCAAAGCGGACTCATCCTTTGGTCCGTTATAAGCAAGATCGAGGAGCAGGGATTTGGCCTCATCATTAAATCTTTTTTCACTGCTGTTAAACTTTGAGAGCTCCATATCGATAGCAGACAGGCGACCTGCCATGTCAGTTGCGTTTCGCTTGGTGATTTCCTCAGCCCAGATATCGTAGTTATCTTTTAAGATAGACATTGATAGGTCTGACGCGGAGAACGACTCCAGTTCGACTGCCTTACGTGGCGAGGCGGCAACACCCTGAGTGATCACCAAGGTAAGAACTGCTGAAATCTTTAAAATGACCAAGGCCATTTTGATTATCTTTTTAGCCTGCTGCCAAGAAGAACTGGAGATCGTCATTGAGCAATTCTCCAATCCAAATTTTCGCTGCGAATACGCCGTAAATCTTCGATTCTATCTCTCGTCCACTGAAGGTATTCCTTGCGCGTGGTAATACTGTCTTTGATCTCCGACTTTGCAATTGCAGTTTCAAGATCGACTTCACGATTCTGTCGAACCAGGTCGGCTCCTATGGAGCCCAGGATATTTTTGAGCCGTGGCTTCAAGTCGTTGCCACCGTCCTGCATGAACGCGCGAGCCTGCCCGGAAATAAGTGCGACCTCTTTTGCAATAGGATGGAAAGTTGCAACGAGCCTTTCGGACAGAACTTTGCGTTTCGACATAGCCGCAGAGGTCTGTGACTCAATCTTCGAAATGAGTGCCGCAGATTCGACCATAAACTTCTGTTGATGAAGATGAGATGATTTTTCGACAATTGGCTTTGGATACAAAGACTGGATCTCAGATAAAGTTTTCTTCAACTGGGCAATTGTCCGAAGCAGCGCGCGGTGTGTGAGTCGCGTCCGGGGCTCAAGTATTGTGTTCACTGTGAAGAATTCAACGAGTGCCTCTCGCCGAAGATTCACAAGCTCAACAAGTTCTGCACGGATGTTTCTTATGTTTTGAGATGCAGCAGAATCAAATTCTGTCTTAAAATAATAACCCGCCAAAAGTGCATTTGATCGCCTCAGCCGCTTATCCACCTCAGCCAGTTGAAGTTGCAGATTTTGCACTGCCTGGAGGTCTCTTTCAAACAGGCTGCTATTTATTGATAGAGATAATGGCGAACACATTGATGATAATCGCTTTTCTAGCTCTCTCCAATTCTCGGAAGTCTGTGAATTTTCAACGTCCTCTCTTGTTCTAGACAGAATGCGCCCGAGCAGAGTTGCATACTCAAGCACAATGAGTTTTGCCCTCACAACTGTTCTGTCTTCATCTGACTCAAGAGACGCCTGCGCGTTTCTCGCATTTGTAATCCAATTTTCCATGGGTAATTGAAGGGCCCGATTCCTGTCGAGCAGCTCAACTCTGGTGGTGAGCTGAGCAATGATGCTCATTATCCCACGCCATTCCGAATTCTCGGGATTGTATTGTCGAGCAAGCAGATCAATTCTTGAAATAACCTCCACATCGAGACCATTTTCTGCCAAGATTTCCGAGATCGCCTGCACCTCATCTCTGTCTTGTTCAATTTGCCAGCGCTTATAGCGGAGTCGATTAAGCCTGTCTTCTGGCTTTTCTGAGCGTTCCGCTGCCAACGCACCCTGGTTGGTTTGCACCGCATCCGAGAGGCGCCATTGAATTTCCCTAACAGCCACGTCGTCGACTTGAGGTGAAGGTAAATCGTTGACCACCTTTTTCCGAAAAACGTCATCCTTTGAAGATAGAATCTCCAGGCCAGCGCGGTAGAGCTGCAATCGCCGTGCGATCCAAGGCTGGTGAGTGACCAAGCTCGTAGCTCGTTTCCAGGCGGTTTCCAAAAGCCTTTTTGCGGAACTGGCTTCGTTTGCAAGGGCCAGTGCCGAGGATAGTTTTAACCATGACTGCCAATTGCCTTTGGAGTCTTCTTTTAGGAATTTCTCAAAAAGCAAGATCAATTGTCCGCGTGACATGGCGTCTGTTTTTCCGACCGTTGCCTCGATCGCTGCTTGTCCACAGGCATCTATGACATAGTCATCAACCTCAACTGCGAGAATGCAATCGGAGATTGTTTTAAACCTCGAATCATTCTTGGCAGAACGTTCATCACTATTTATGTTCAGTTTGCTATTTTGAAGGGCTAGTAAGTGCGCAATGCGGCCACGTCCTTCCATCCAGACGTGCTCTGACTCGAACTTTTGTCCGAGAGAATGTGTTGAAAGAAATAATTGTCCTAAGGCAATGAGTAGAATCGCAGACCAACGAAATTGATCGGATGAACTTTGCTGCGATGATTTTTCCTCACGAGCGATAGTCACATTTTCTCCATTGATTGCGAATCGATTTTGGCCGAATCAGCACGCGATGCTTTTCTTATCTGAAGTCCAAGCTTATCGCTGTTCTCGGTAATTTCTAAAATCTGACTCTGTCGCAATCCACCCTCAGCCGTAACCTCAAGATTGATTATTTTGTCTACGGTTTGCCACGGGGCGATGGATGAATTCAGAATCCTGCTATCGATCACAGCAGCCTGAAATTGAACTTTTACGAGATAATTCCCCTCATTGAGGCGTCCGAGAAACAGCGGAATAGGTGCGTCGTTAGCAACGACAAATGCACTTTGAGTATAAACAAAGGGCCGACCATTGATCGCAATTCGTAGGTGGCTGATGGCTACATTCTTCGCCGACGCGTCGGTCGTTGACTTCGCAGGTTTCATTTCCAATCGATATTCAACTGTTTTCTGGCCCGGATGGCCAAGCAGCTGCTGATGAGATTCCGCAAGTCGCTGTTCAACTTCTTTTATTCGGCTCTCAAGAGCTGCAGCGCGAACAGCGAGTTTCTTTAATTCGATAGGGGTCTCGTCAATCGATCCTTCTACCGTAAGGTCACTTGAAAAAGCGGGTAGGCTTATCCCAGTGATGACAAGCAAAAATGCACAAACCGTCCACCAACTGCTGAAGTGACTTCTGCATTGAGTCCAGATTTTTAAAATTGAGTTCCCTGATTTCATTGGAGCCCATCCCGAATTATGCGTGTCTATGCCCCGATCGCATCGTGGCATGTGCTGACAGATCCGGAATGAGCAGAGTTTGCCCAAGACTAGAGGAATTTGACCCGCGTGTACGACGGATTTTCGAATCGTTCACCAAAATCTTCAATTGAGGCCTTTAATTCTGAACAACTCTTGGCTTTGGTGGTCATCTTCCAAAAGGAATGACCGAACTGGTACCATCTCGATCCAGTTGCAGCAAAGAACCTAAATTTCTCAAGGATATAATCTTCTTGAGGGAAGTAGTTTTGCATCAAACTCAATAATTTGAGGCATGCGCGGATGTACTCGCGGCCTTCCTCTTCATTTGTCCAAGGACAATCATCGAAGTGTCGACCGAGAGGAGAAGCTGTTAGGCCAACTGTTTGAGCGATTTGCCACATAATCCAGGGTCGCGCGGTTGCGGCCCTGGCGATCATTGCGCCATCGGCAGAAAATTCAGTGATAAGTCTCAGAGCATCGCTTGCAGTCTGAATATCACCATTGGCAACCACGGGTATTTTTCTGGCTCTGGAAACCTCTCTCACCAAATCCCAGTTTGCAGTTCCCTTGTGCTGCTGAGCCCGGGGGCGTGGATGTATGGTAATCCAATCAGCACCAGCCATCTCGAGTGCCTCGGTGAATTGCAAAAGATGATCGAGGCTTTCGTTGTCACCATTGCCACCGCGGAGTTTCACGCTCACAGGACGATCGGTTGATCGCTTGGTCCATTCAACAACCTTTGCCGCATAATCTTTATCACCCATGAGCCTTACACCCCAATTGTGACGCAGAGTGTGAGACACTGGACATCCCATGTTGATATCGAATCCCCAGGGTTTGACGCTCATGAGCTTCGTGACACTTGGCGTTATGTACGCCTCCTCATTTCCGAGAAGTTGCGGAACAAAGAATTCTTCGTCAGGTGCGGTTTTGAGTTCGTTGGTGGTCGAGAGTTTTTCGTCGGGCAAACGTCGAGTGGAAAGCATTTCGGTAAATGTGAGCGGCTTCAATCCAATGGGAGTGTAGGAACGAATCAAATCGCGGAACGCCACATTCGTGAGTCCAACCATGGGAGCGACCATGAAAGGGAAATCCAGGCCGAGGCCTCCGAGTCGGGTGTGGGGCAATGTTTGAGTCGATTCCGGTCTGCTTTGTCTCTCACCCTGCGGCTCTCTCATTTGAATTGTCATTCGCCTGGCCCAATCAGAAATTCGCACCTATTCCGATATGATAAGCGCCCGGGACAGGAAATAGCCCAAAAAGCTTCGAAGAGGAACGCCTTTTGACGCAAACGGGGGCTTCTTTCGATGTGCCCACAAGCGAAGGGGCGATGCATTCAATGGTTCTCGAACTTTCACCTGGCTCTCGAAGCGGAATTCCAACGTCCAGATTAAGAGACGCAAAAGTCGAAATGATGTAGCGAATTCCGAGACCTGTAGAAATGTAGGAGTTATCAAAATACCTATCGATAAAAGACAAACCTGCCATTTTAATAGGGGAGTCACCCACAACCTTAGCAGACTTCAGTGCGCATGTGTCCTGTGATCCTGGGTCGAGACCAGCGTCTCCACCAGAAAGATTTGCTTGCAATGATTGCAACTCATTGGCTGTGAAGAAGGCCGCTCCTGTGTCGAAGAAACCTGCGAAGCCCAAACTTTCGCCAAACCATGGCGAGCGAACACGCAGCTCGCTCTTCGCGTACAAAACATTCGTCGAACCTATTGGTCGCAGGGTCGGCTGACATTTCAAATTCAAATTTTGCTCTGGGGCCTGAAAATTAAGCCACAAGAGTGGTCCTGGGGTGACGGTGCTGCTTGCCTCAGGGAAGCCTCTTACCAAGGACCGGCCAGCTAATGTTGCCCGTCGTGAACTTGGGGCAGTGAGAGCCTTCTGCTGTGAATTGACCACATCAGAAATCTTCAATCCACCCGCATTGACAGCACCAGAGAGCCTTCGCCACAGAGGAAAAAAGAAACCCAAATCGACGCTGTATCGATCGTATTGAACATCAGACAATAACCCGAACCGGGCATGATTTGAGCCAATATCTAAGGTCAAACCATTTGTTGGCCACTCGGGATTGTTTCGGGTGTCGAGTGCAACACCAAAAACTAATTCATGAATTTTGATTGTCGGCCGTTCCAACGCCTCCAGTGGCTGCGAGCTTTGCCCAATGGACCTCGACCACTCATGGGAGAATTTCGCTTGCACGGCCAAAGTCCTGGTCATGAACCTGGGTCTCCAAGCGATTCCAGTTTCAAAGGTCTCAAAGTAGCGATCCGAAAGTGACTGCGCAGAAACTTCAACTCCAGAAAGTGCGTTCCAATCAAATGGAAAAACACTTTCACCTAGCCTCAGCATTGGCTCAGCGACACCAAGAGTTAATTTTCTTCCTAATATCCTCTGATTTGAAAGCACCGAGCTCTGCAATTTCTCCTGACTCACAGACATCGTCGAAGTGAATCTAAGTCCATCTTTTGTTAGGTTGTTCTTTGCGTAATCGATGGTGAATCTGTAACCATTTCGAGTTCCATACGAGGGACTCAAGCCAAGCGTATAACTTCTTTTGGCTTGAGCTCGAATGACAATATCAAGGGTTGCATCGTTCCTTTCAACGCTTTCCGCAGACAAGGGCTCTACAAGGATGCTTTCAAAAAGGTCGTGCTTCAGAAGGCTCATCCTCGCCATTTCAAGAGCATCGGGCGTAAATATGTCACCAGTTCGAATTGCACTCTCCTGAACGATTCTAGCCTGCTTCCCGAAAACATCACCTTCAGCATAAATCTTTCCGATGCGAACCAATGGTCCAGGTTCAAGATCCACGCTCACTTGAACTGGCTTAACCCCCCCAACAATCGGCAAGCTCTTTGTAGTCACTTGAGTGCGCGCATAAGCATATCCCGCATTCATAAGTTCAAGACGAACTTCCTCGTCTAGCAACCTTAGCCTAGCAGCGTTGACCGGCTGACCAGGCTGGAGAATTTTATCTTCGAAGTTGTTCGTTAGAGAAAAATCAAAGGGACGCCCAAGAATTGTGACATCCCTCAGCACGGAGCGTGCTCCTGGTTTTGTCTCAAATATCAATTTTACAGATCGTCCGTCGGCAGCAAAAACAAAAACAGGATCAACAGCCCGTGCATCCGCAAATCCCTCATCGAGAAAAATGCTGAGCAATCTGTCTCTGTAGCGATCAAGCGCATCCTCCACGAATGGAACTGCACCCTGAAATAGCCCAGGAACGAGTTCCATTCTCTCGAGAATTTCCTGCTTCGGAAGTGGAATATCACCAACAAATTGGATTTCAGAAACGACCACTAACGGACCATTTTGCAGATAAAATCGAAAAACAGAATCACCGTTGGCATCGGTCAGTCGTGAGGGTCCTGCTACAACAGCTGAAGCAAATCCGAGTCCGACGAAAACCTTTCTAACTTCACTCCTTAGCTCGTCATCAGACAGAGAGAGAACATCATAGGCTGAAATGCTTTCTCTGAACTCAGATAAAACATCAGACACTACGCCTGTTTGGCGATTTACGACTTCAAGACGAGTCTTGGACCCTCGCACGTAACGAATCTTAACGGCTCCGCGCTCTTTGTCCTCAGAAACATTCAGCTGATTGAGAGATAGTTCAGAATTGAGATAACCTTCAGTCAAAAGTCTCGCTCGCTGCCTTTCGAGAATTTCATTCATTGCGGCCTTATCGCACAAGGCTCCGAGCTCTATGGGTGTGGAAAAATAATCGAACAAACTCTCATCCGGCTCAGTTTGTATTTCGGCTATTCGGCAAGGGGTATTCAGAGAAACTGGAAAACCGATCTTGAGCTCTCCCGAAACCCCCATTGAGACTTCGGGAGACCCAACAACAGCTTTAAGATATCCACGTTCAACCATTTTCAAACGAATACTCTCTCTGTCGCGCTCGCTTTCCTCAGCCACAAAAGGCACTCCAACTCGCGTTCGAATGTTAGTTCTGGCTTGTTGTATTTGAGCGGACGTCATACCCGGAAATGATACCTCACCAATGCGCGGATAGCGCCGGGCGGTGATCTTAAATACGAGCTTTTTTTCTATTGTGAATTTCTCAATAACAATGTTGTTCAAATTCGCGCGAGCATAAAGAAGTTGAATAAGAAATTGGCTCAAGTCTCCCGCTGGGGCGGACTCCATTTCCTTCAACAAATCACCGTTTGGCTCCCACGATTGTCCGTCGACCAAAAATTCAAAATTGATGTTTGGTTGGTCCAAATTTTGCTTTCCCTCTTGTGCCAGGGCAATCGAGCCAGCAAGAGGTAAAAAGGAAAAAGTGATAAGAAAGACCTTTGTAAAAATTATCTTGATAAATTTTCTGAGTAGAACAAATTCGTGCAACTTCATTTTCCTCCAAACTGGAATCTGAAGCCACCCTTAAGCTCTGAGTAGGTTCCAATCTGTGTTGAGCGTCTGTCAAAGCCACCAAGGACGTTGACACTCTCATTGATAAATATTTCTCCAGTGAGCGATTGGCTATTAGGCTCAAAATCAAGACCGAGATTAAACTTTTCTCCAAGCTCGCGACTCACGCGTGCACGCCAACTGCTCTGCCCCGATTCAAGAATCGGCTGCAGTTCAAAGCGATCAACGAATCCTCGCGTAATTCGAGATACTGCCTGACTTAAGGGGTCATCAAAGAAACCTACAACGCCGTTTGCGAGCGCTTGAGTTACCGCTGTTTGCGTTGTCTCGCCCGGACCGCGATTTGTTGAAATCATTCGAATGAGAGTTGGCCTGGACAATGGCATTCCATCAGGGCCTGTTGAAGGATCGCTCCAAATATTGAGTCGGGGTCGCGACAAAGGACCTTCAGCTCCCACGAAGATATTGTATCTCTCAATTTTTGCCACCATCTGTGCATCGAGCCTTGGCTCAATCCTGATAAGGTTGTCGAAAATAGCATCGGCCCGTGTGACTTCAAACCTTGTTTTCAGGAGATTTAATTGCCCATTATCGAGTCGAATTTGACCAGTCACAACCGGTTCTGTTTCGCTGCCAGTAATTTTCAACGCCGCAGAAACCCTTCCTCTGATGCAGGATGTTTGCAGTGTAAAACTATTGTCAGCCTCAAGTCCCAAATTCAATTGAGCAAGTGGTTTCGCCTGATTTGCGATGGATGCTTCAGAACTCGATGAAGATCCAACCCGCAACAATTCTTGGCAGGTTGCATCTTTATAGGCTCGCCCCTTACTTATCCGGAGGTCGCCGTTGACGAGATAGGGCCTACCACGGCCGACAAGCTCTATTTGTCCGTCCATGCTTGTCTCTACTGTCTCAAAGATATCCTGTGGCCAGCGAAATTGAGCAGAGCGAATGTTCGCGCGCAATGCAATGGAGGGCTCTTGCTCGCTCACAGGCAATTCGTCATCGGGCTGAATATCAATTGCACCCACCACTTCAATCTGACCATTCCCTTTTGCCGCAGTTAACGAAGGAATCTCAATACGTGAATCCTGGAAAATCAGTTTTCCGTTCAGCGCATTGATTGGAGGGCTAAAGTATTTCCCAGCGAGAGAAACATTCTCGAGCTTTGCATCCCCTCTGAATCTTGTTCCCTCAGGGTTCACATTGAGTTGTCCACTCACTAAGATGTTGCCATTCGCCTGCGTCACAGCTGAAGTTAAATTCGGTGCCATTGAAACATCAATTTGCCCTTCTAACCTTGCTGCAAGCTGGCTCTCGGCAAGAGAAAAATTGCCACTGGTTCGGATCTCACCGGCTGCACCTTTGAGAATCGCCGGAGAGTAATTCAACTCTCCCTGCTCGAGCTGCAATGAAACTGGGTCAGTCAGTGCAAAGCCTTCACTCGCAACCTGAACCCACATTTTACTGACCTGTCCTCGACCCATAAATTCATCGAGAACATCAGCGCCAGAGGAAATCATTTTCTTAAGGCCAGGTCCGGTTGCAGAAAGCTCGGCAGTGACTGAGCCTGTTGTTCTCAGCTCTCCGCGATTGAGAGCCGGGATGTACTTGAATAGTTCCAGAGAACGCAGACTCAAGTAAATCTGAGTTGATTGTTCCAGGCTGTGATCAACAACAAGCCGCGCCTGTGCTTGGTCAAATATTCCAGACAGGATTATGTTGAGTGGTCCACTGCTATGTGATGATGCAGTCGCAACCACACTCCCGAGAGGAGTCTCGCCAAGCCTCAATCCATCCATTCGACCCACAGCCGACAGCTCCCAATCCTTCCTACCACCTTGCAAATTGCCGCGAAGATCAAGCTTACCAGCAAATGGTTTTCCATTCTCTGCGTTCAATAGAAAAGGAAGAGACTGCAAATCAGCACGCATCGAAATTGACTTGTTAGAAATTGAATCAATTTCAATGATGGCTCTCGACTGCAATGCCTGAATGCTTTTTCCGTCGGAGTTTTTAGGTTTCGTGATACGCGCTGTTCCCAGAGCAACGTCCTGGGCATAAATACGACTTCCTGAACACCAACCATTCTGACAGAGAACCGTTGCCTGAAGATCCTGAGAACTAAGTGCAGGAGACACTAAGTTTTTTAGGCGCAATCGTGCGTCGATGGATGAGTTGGAAATGTCTCGGTAGTTCCCGCGAATCTTTAATTTTTGGATTTGCGCTGATCCCTCAACCATTGGGGCGATTCTCTTTCCTTCTCGGCCGAGAGCGGAAAGTACATCTGAAGTTCGTCCATCGAACCGGCCTTCGATTTCAAGAGCCTTATTTTCAAAGCCGATACTAACGTAATTGGCGACAATATTTGGACTTTGCCCATCTTCCTGCAACCAGCCCTCTAATTCATATCCCCTAAATCCGTTTGCATCGATCTCAATTAGCCCAGAAACTCGCGGAACCGCGAGACCAAAAATTCCACCATCATTTATTTGCACCTGGGACTTCAACAAAACAGATTTTTTCCGGGAAGAAGTAATAGACGCGCGAAGATCTATACGCCCCCATATTTCCTCATCAAGAAAATATGAAATCAAAGATGGCGGTGCACTCTTTCCAGTGAAACGAAAATCGTTCAGCGAGTTGTCGTAATCAATAAGTCCCTTTTGCAGGATGAATTCAGAAGTCGAGGCGGCCTTTTCGTCGTTACAACGCGCACTCGAGCCTTCAAAACCCATGGAATGAGAGTCTGTTTCTAACCTTAGGTTCACTGAACATTCAGGTAGTTTGTGCTTACTGCTCTCGAAACCTGGTACGGACATTTTCTTGGTCAAAACCGGACCGTAAATAAGCAAAGTATAACCGCGCTTCGGATTTGGATTAAGCTCTCCACTCACCGTTAGGGCATCGGAAGTCATGCTGAAATCGAGCGCATTAGCAGGAACGCCGAGACCTGTCATTAATTCCGTAAAAGTTAAATCACGCAGACGCGCGATGTTTGAATAGGGCATCTTGTCGCGCAAGGAATATTCCCCCCGGGCTTCGATAGTGCCGCCTTTTGGGGTCGTAATTAACGCGTTTTGGTAGCGGATGATTTTCTCGGAAAACGTGAAGTCTGCCGAACCGGAGTAGACGTCGTATCCACCGAGAACGACGCTCTGCCAGGATACTTTGCCCTCAACTGCAGGGCGAACATTTTTCTTGCCACTCTTCCTGCTCAATCCTGTTTCTGGCTTGATGATGAGGTTTGCGCTATATCGACCGTGCCCTTCCATGCCTTCCAATTTAAACCAAGGAGCTGCGTCGGCAGTGCCCTGGACCCTGATTTTATAATCCAGAACATCCATAGATGAGCTCAAACTTACCTCACCCGAACCAATCCAATTTCCATAAAGTCCGCGCACATCAAGGCGTTCAAATCGAACATCCCTCTCTGGCGCATAAACAAGATTGAGTGATAGACTTTCGAAGGGCAAAGATGTTGAACACTCTTCATTTTCGGAAAGGCAAAATTTTGATTTATCTGCTTCAAGCAGAAGCGTTATTCCATCAGCGATTGATCTTGAGTTGTATTTGAAAAAGACATTGCGGATTTTCACATCGGTCGCTATTTGATCTTTATAGAAGCTCTTGACCCGGCCATTCTTCAACTCAAGTTGTTGCCCTATCAAGAGCCTTGCCGACTCCAATGCACCATTTAGGTCGAAATTTTGAGACCCTTTCTCGCTTTGCATGCTTGGTAAATATTTTTGAATTCTAGTATCGAAGCTCCAACCCTCAAGCGAAAGAAAGCGAGAGCGTGGGATCCAGGATACAATAGGGTTCCATGGGTCAAAACCCAAGGTCACACTCTCAATCCCCAAAAGCTCAAACTTATCGCTCGTTGCATCGGTAAGACGAACGTCACGGATAACCAATTTCGTTTCAAGAAAATTGACCGTAATCGTTCCTATACCTATTGAAAGCCCATGCTGATTCAAAAATCTTTCATTCGCCTGGCGACCAAACCAATCATGGACGAATGAATTGTTCAAAACCACGAACGCTATCGTGTTTGACGCCACAACAAGTGTTACAAAAAGAAAAAGCAATCGCCTGGTGATTCGCCACACTGTTTCCATGCTCATTTCCCCTCGCGCTGTGTGGAAATGGAGTTAGGAAAGAGTCTCTCCATAAGCTCGCGAGCACCAGAGTCATCTGGTCTTTCAATGATCATTTTCTGCAACATACTGAGTGCTAGAGGGAGATCGTCTGACTTTAGCAAGCTGAGGCTGCTCAACATGCTTGCGAAGGCAACCAGTCCTGCGTTATTTTTGCTGAATCCATTAGCAAAACTAGACCACTCTCGTTCGAAACCACAACGGTTTAAGAACTGAAAAACACGCTCGTCGGCAAAATCTCTCGGCGCCTCGTGCTGTTCGCCCTGCAAAAAAGAATCGGCCCTTTGCTGCCCAACCTCAAATTCATGCTCTCTTGCCATTGCTTCTGTTTTTGTTTCGGCAACAGCAACGGAAGCAGATATGTCAGATGGGAGAAAAGTAGTTGCCCTTGTGTGAGTGAGAGTTGCAATCAACTCTCCAACTTGCTGCTCAGATGCCCATCGTCCGCGGCGCTTGAAAATCTCTCTAGCAAAAACAAGTGCGCCTGGATGACGTGGCATGAGTCCGAGAGAAAGCTGCAGGATTTTGAGGGCAAGAAGAGGTTGGGATGCGAGAATGACCTTCGAACAAGCAACAAGAGCTGATGCCTGCTCCACTGGATTATTTATTATTCGACATAAACTTACGAAACCCGCAACCAAGTCAGTGCGTTGAGGGCTTTCTTCGATTTCAGTTAGGCTTCTTTTCCACGGCTCAGACACCAAGTCTCCCCCCGGACTTCATTTTAGCATCAGCTCTCGAAACTGAGCTGCCCAGCGCAAAATTTTGACCTCATGCTGGGTGTTTGTTAGAAGACGCGAGTTCGAAAATCGGAGGATTGCGCAATGGGATGGCTTTCTAGAGAACCTGCTCGCCTGCAGGAATCATCGGAAAAAAAGGCGATTCCAAGTGGTGTTTGGGAAAAATGCCCCTCGTGCAACGAAATCGTTCTTGCAACCGACTTCGAAGAAAACCATCGAGTTTGTCCGAGCTGCGGCTTCCACTCTCGGCTTCCCGGCGAGGAGCGCGTTGAACTGCTCATCGATCGAGAAACGTTCTACGAGTGGGATCACGATATTTCGAGCACAGATCCTCTGCAATTTAACGATGGACGCTCTTATCACGATCGCCTGAAAACCCTGTGGAAGAAAACTAAACGATACGACGCCATCATTACTGGTGCGGGGCTTCTCGAAGGTCGTCCTGTTGGATTGGGTGTGCTCGATTTCACCTGGATGGGTGGCAGTATGGGAACTGTGGTGGGCGAGCGTATTCGTCGTTTGTTTGCTCGAGCTCGCTCACACCGCATGCCCGTCATCATGGTGAGTTCGAGTGGCGGAGCCCGCATGCACGAGGGCCTACTTTCACTCATGCAAATGGCAAAAACCTGCGCTGCGGTTGCACAACATCGCGATGCTGGCCTGCCGTTCATTTCTGTGATGTGCGATCCGACGACCGGTGGAGTTGCAGCCAGCTACGCTATGCTCGGCGACATAAATCTGGCCGAGCCTCGCGCCACGATTGGTTTCGCAGGAAGGCGAGTCATCGAGACAACAATTCGGCAGAAACTGCCTGATGACTTTCAAACAGCAGAATTTCTTTTAAATCACGGAATGCTCGACCGCATCGTCAAGCGTCAGGAAATGAAGGCTGAAATATATAACATTTTATCAATCCTCTGCGAACCACAAGATCTAACGCAGCCAAAATGAGTTTGGAGCTGCCAGACTTTCATTCATTTGACTCAACAGTTGCCGCTCTGTTCTCGAGAGTGCGTGGTCATATCGAACCAGGTGCGCACCGCATGCAAACCCTGATGCGCGCCGACACAATCGAAATATTAAGTGAGATACCAACAATCTTAGTCGCTGGCACAAATGGAAAAGGAACAACCTGCGCGCTTCTCGAGCAAAGTTTCAGAGACGCGGGCTATCGCACAGCTCTTTATACTTCTCCGCACTTGGTTTCGCCCACTGAAAGAATTCGTCTCAACGGGAGCCCAATTTCAAAAGAGATTTTTCTTGATTCTGCGCGACTCTCTTTCGATTTGGCGAAAGTTCGCTTGCCTGATGCGACATTCTTCGAACTCATGACAGCCATCGCGCTGGCCGTCATCAGCCAGGAAAAAATAGAGATTTTTATTTGCGAAGTTGGATTGGGCGGGCGTCTCGATTCGACTAATATCCTCAACCCCAGAACATCCGTCCTGACAAGCGTTGGACTCGACCACACCGAATGGCTGGGTAGCAACGAGGATGCAATTGCGTTTGAAAAAAGTTTTGTCTCGCGTCGAAACCGTGGGTTCGTCATTGGCGAGGTCAGTGAAGTGGCCCGACGAGGCATCGAAAAGGCAATTCACATTACCGGAGCAGCACCGATTTTTTTGCCATGCGAGACCGATCCCTTTAAGGCCGCTGAGTCCATTGCCCGTGTCGTTGTCGAAAACTTCTCAGAAACAGGTAAACCAAAGATTAGCCCCGAAAATGTCTCAACCGCGAAGCAGCGCTTTTTCTGGCCCGGACGTTTTGACATAAGACGGATCGATGAAACAACTGTTTTGTTTGACGCGGCCCACAATGCCCATGGCGTTGACTTCCTCATGAGACAATGCTCGGACAAAGAAAAGGCAATGAACCTGCCGCGCCCCTGGATCCTCGTTTATGCAACTCTCGGTGACAAAGACTGGCAGACATCCATTGATAAACTTCATTCTCACTTCGAAGAACTTCATTTTACTCAAACACTGAGTCCTCGGGCAGTTCACCCTGAAGCATTGTTACAATATACTTGCTCAATTAGCCCCGGTTCCTGTTCATCCGGGTATGGGGAGTCATCTGATGCATTGATGTCTGGATTGAAGAGCGCGCGCCAAAAAAAGGGTACACTTTTCATCTTAGGTTCAATCACACTTTTGGGCGAAGCAATGGAATTTTTCTCAATACCCGTATTTCCTTCGCATGGACCAGCCTCAAAATGAAAAAAATGGTTTTGGGCTCGATACGTTCTATTCAAACTGCGGTGCTCATAACTGCGACTCTTGTGGGATTGGGACTTTGCCATCTCGCAGCTGCGCAATCTTTCAATGTTGGCCCCTCAACAGTTTACTATGATGCAGATGAAATAAATCTCGACAAAGAAACTGGCTATCTCAAGGCGAAAGGCAATGCCTTTTTTCTTTTGGGAAATATTTTCGTCAGTGCAGACCACATTGAATATAATCAAAAGCTCAAAATGGTGGTCGCAGAGGGTGGCGTGCGTGTGGTGAGAAGCAAGGAACGCATCACTGCTTCGCGAGTGCTCATCAATGAACAGACCAACGAAGCACGCATGGACGATGTTGAAATTTATGCTGACCCCAAAGACACTGAAGCTCAAATTAACGAAGAAGTTCTTGGATTTTCAAGGGCAGAACTTGCTTTTGAAGTTGCGCGACAGGAAAGAGCAAAAGAAGCTCGTCAGGAACTCATGGAGCTGAGGTCGAATTACTCAAACTTGCGGTCATCCAATGGACGATCAGCAAAGGATCGAGAAGTTAAAATCGTACGCCGATATTCTCAACTTCTCGAAAGGTTAATAAGAACTCAATACCAACCAAGCGATGTGCTCCGTGATCTTCCAGAAGATGCCAGAAAACGCATCGAAAATAGGCGAGAAGCAGTGCGAACTTTTGCAACACGCGATCCCGAGTTGGCAAAAAAACTTGCTGGCCTTCAAAAGGTGCCAGGATATTTGAGCATGCGCGCGAGAAGAATCTTTCAGAACTCTAATCAGACCTTAGATGTAGAATCCGCTTCACTGACAACTTGCCGCTGTGGACCGGACGAAAGTCCTGCTTGGGGTCTCAGCGCAGCGCGAGCGCTTGTGGAGCCAAATGAGTACATTACCCTGTACGGAAGTACTCTCGAAGTTGCCAGTTTTCCGATTGTTTATAGCCCTTGGTTTAAAATGCCTATCAAAACAAAACGTCAGTCGGGCTTTTTACTTCCATCATTTTACTTAAGCCGCGCAGGAGACGCGGCCTCTATTCCATACTATCAAACGCTCGGCAATTCGGCTGACGCAACACTGACCTTCACCTATTTCAGCAAAAAAGGCCCCCGTGCTGAGCTGGAAATTCGCACGTCATTGTCGGAACAGAGCCAAGCAATTCTCAAGGGTGAAGTTTTAAAACAAAAACCCACTGCATCTGAGCCTGCCAAGCAGCGATGGGCATGGTCAACACAGAGCAGTCTTCCACTCGAGCAGCGCACCACTTTGAAGGTCGATTTCGAAAGAGCGAGTGACCAACGCTACTATTCAGACATAACCAAAGAACCAGGCGCAACCCAAGACCTCTTTACACCGCAGCTCGTAGTCAGACGCTTTCTTTGGCAAGAGGCGGCACTCGAACACAGTGGCGAAAATTTCGCTCTCACTGCTCGAGTTCAAAAACCACAGGACGTATTTGCAGATATTCCCGACACAATTCCCTCACGCACACCACGACTTGATTTCACACTCTTTCCATGGGTCTTCGGTGAAACCGGTTTGTCAGTTGAGGGTAAAGGCTCTTACGAGGATATTCTCGAGGACAATGTCAGTCAGCCAGGCGAAGCAGACGGGCCTCAGGCGGGCGAACGAACTCAAGCACAGGTGCGTTTCAACTATCCGTTCCTCAATAATCGTTTCATTAATATGCGTGTGGGTGCTGAACTCGCGCAGGTCAAATATCGAACCGTCGATTTCAATGGTGAACTTTCTCACCCTTCAGCAGACCTAAGTGCAGATATCCCCATTTTCTCAGAGAGACTTTTGGGTCAGCAAAATGATTCGGAAAGTCGATTGCGTCACTCAGTCACCCCCTTTGCATCGATTCGATGGGTGCCAGTTGTGAATAAGACTGACGATTACCCGGACATTTATTCAACCTTCTATGCAGCCGACAACATTGCAAGAAGTCAGACACTCGAATTTGGATTGCATACAAACTTGAGTCTCTTTAAAGATGAGTTTAGATCATTTGCAAAATCAGAGACTGAAACAAGTAAAAGCGGTCAGCGTCTTTCTCCCCCAGGCAGAGAAGCAATTGCTCTTAAATTACTGGGCTTCCAAGGATCGTCCAGCGCCGCCGATCCAAACCAATTTCTCTATGAGATGACCTCTCAAAAAAAGAATTCGCAAGCGATCTTTTTTTCTTGGGCCGAAAAGGAGCTTGATGATTATATCCAAGAACTCGAAGAAGATTCATCGAAAGAAAAATCTCGGTTACTAACTGCAAAACCCTCTTCATGGCGCAGAACAAATGTCATGACTGCCCAACCTGTCGGGCTCACAGTGCGATCTAATTACAACTTCGAAGCAGCAAGAACTGCTGGGGATCAAAATAGGAATTTGCAACCTGGACAAACTCCCGTAAGCGCTGACCCTTGGGGAGACGTCGCTGGTTCGTTGGTGGTATCGAGTCAACCTTGGATACCGCTCTCTGGTGGTTTAACGCGAATTTGGAAGCCCTCTTGGAAGCTTTTTAAAGAGCAAATCGTTTCAATCGACTACAGCAGTCAGTTTGGGTTAAACGTTAATCTGATTAGGTCGAAAACTCTCTCGGAATTGCTGGATGTCGAAGGAAAAAAATCATACCCGGCCGATGAGCTCTGGGGTATTGATACTTCATATCAGCCCAGAAGTTGGCTAAAATTCCAAGTCCAATACAAAAGAAACTTGAAACCTCAACCTGCCGTTTCATCGGAACTCGAATACAGCGCACTCCAAAAAATAACGTTTCTTGGAATACAGGACTGTGTTGACGTCACATTGCAGAGATTTAAAGACCGCGACATTGCTGAGCGAATGGCAACTTGGACGATAGGGCTGAATTTGAGCTTTCTCGGTCAACAAAGACAAATCGAATCACTTGGTAAAGTTGTCGATCGGGCCATAAAAAGCCAGTTAAATAAGGGTCGCAACTTTACGACTCTATGAGCTCGACGTCAGCACCCATAGCTTTTAATTTAGGCACGAGATGGTCGTACTTTCGCTGTAATTCTTGAATATTTGACAATCGTGTTTCACCCTCGGCCACGAGTCCCGCGACGACGAGGCACATGCCCGCGCGAATATCAGTTGGCAATCGAAATTCTCCGGCCAGCAAAGGCGTTGGGCCTTGAATAATTGCTGAGTGCACAAAATTGCGATTCTTAAACCGACAGGGTGCTTCTCCTAAGCAACAGGAAAACAATGAAATGTTCGCTCCCATTTGATTCAAAAAACTGGTGTAGCTAAGGCGATCTTCAAAAATTGTCTCGTGTAGAACGCTTGTTCCCTCAGCCTGGGTGAACAAAACCATAAATGGCTGCTGCCAGTCGGTCATGAATCCAGGATGCACTTCCACTTCAATGTGCGAAGCTTTCAGCCTCCCATTCTTTGGAGCAGAAACCATCACTCCTTCCGAGTTCACGCGAAATTCTGCACCCATTCTCTGAATGTAGTTCAAAAAACTATAAACCGGATCGTGAGGTATCTTTTCAATGAGAACATCACCGCCGGTTGCCAACGCTGCGACCGCGAAAGACACCGCCTGATTTCGATCAGGCATAACTCGCAGCTCACAACCTCCGAGTTTGCTGACTCCCTGGATAATGAATGTTCGGTTCGCATTCACAACAATATCCGCACCCATTTTCTGGAGCATCTTCACCAGTTCCAGAATTTCTGGCTCAACTGCAGCGTTCTCAATGATCGTTCTGCCTCTGGCCAGAACAGCTGTAATGATGAGATTTTCTGTGGTCATCACGCTTGGGAACGGCAGCACAATATGTGCGCCGTGTAATCCCTCGTCTCCAACAGTCATGTGATAATGACCATCGTCAAAGATAACCGTAGCGCCCATCTCTTGAAGGCCTTTGATGTGGAAATCAACCGGACGTTTGCCGATTTTATCGCCACCCAAGGCTGCCGCCATGGTGACTTTCTTGAACCGATGAAGCAACGGACCAGCCGCTAAAATAGCAATTCGGTTTCGCTCGCAGAGCTGTTGAGAAAGGTTATTTTTATCGATCGTTCGCGCATTCAATCGAACGGTTTTCTCATCAAGATATTCAACCTGACCACCCAAAGCAGCGAAGAGGTCTTCTACCATCCGACGTTCATTAACTTCGGGTGCTCCCTTAATCAAGACGGGCTCGTCGGTCAGAATCGCAGCCATGATGCACTTTGTGACCTGGTTTGAACTTCCAGCAATGGCCACACGGCCGCCCGAAAGTCTGGTTCCGCCTTTGATTCGAATGATAGGTTCTTTTTGCACGCCATTTCTCCAAGCAAAGCAGTCTCAGCATAGAGCCAAGCCAGGAGAATTCTCAAGTCAAATGTGGCAGGGAAAAAATGGTGGGTGCTTAGGGACTCGAACCCCAGACCCTCGCCTTGTAAGGGCGACGCTCTAACCAACTGAGCTAAGCACCCTGGGATAGACTTTCTGCCTATCCGCATTCGGCTGCTTGAGTCAAGCATCAAACGATTATTCTGCGTGGGCATGTGGGTTTCGGACAAAAATCCAAAACAACGCAAAAAAAGTCAGCAAAAGACTTAGGCCTTCCCATCCCTGGAGTTCCAAAACGGTTTGATTCACAACTAAAGCGAGTGAGAAAGCCAAAATCGAAATGAACCAGGTTCCCAGAAGCACCCATTTGCAACTTAAGAATCTGCCAACGTCGCTGAGAAAAAAGCGCGCTGATGGCGAATCTTTGAATCTCATCCGAAAGACTCTGAATTTCGCATGCCAAAACCTGGCAAACAAAATGGTGGCAAGTATTTTTCCAGTAACAAGGAAAAGCAAAGGTTGAATGAGTTGCTGCCTCGGAATTAGGGCATATGAAATCGCAATCATTAAAAGAACTACTGTTTCCGCAAGCCCCGCAGCACGCGCAGCCTCGGTCAAATGGAGGCATAAGACAGCTAAAGTCAGGCTTAGGACTAGCAATACAAGAAGCGCCGAGACAAATAGAAACATGAACTTAAGCGGCTGAGCAAAAGCGCTCAACAGGTATCCCAAATACCAAACCTCTAGGAGACACATTGCACCTAATGCACAGAAAAGAAGCGGTAAAATAATGAAGATGAGCACCCAAGCTCTACGGATTTGAGCAAAGACTTTAAAAAAGACTTCCATATGAATTCTCCCATGAGAAGATCGCCGGAGATATTAAAGAGTTCCTCGTGGGGCCGCGAGGCGAGCCCGCAGAACGTGATCTCCCCGCGCAATAGCCTCGGCCAATCGGTCCCAAACTCCGCGTCGCAATAAACTCTCAAGAGGGGGTGAGGCCTCAGTCACCCCATGCTTAGCCTTCCAGCGAAAATCTGCTGAAGGTCGCTTGGAAAAACCGTCGGCCTGATCCTTAGATTCAAGAAGTGGCTGACGTGCCACAAGGCACAAGCCTAACTGCCCTTCATCAATGCACGAAACCAAGGCCTCTAGCCAACCCAGCCGATTCGAATGAGCCCCGACAGATGCAAGCTCTGAGCCGGTCAGAAACAATACAACCAAAGCCCCTTCTTTGAGATGAATTTGATTTAAAGCCTGAGAAATATGCAATATCTGGCCTTTTGCATACAACTCTTCGAGCCCTCGACGGGTCAAAAGTGTAAAAACGTTATTGTGGATAAGTTGATTGAGTTCAGTAAGCCTTGCCCACCAACGCAAAGCCTGACGCTGCGAGGCTTCAAGCGGCATGCCTGCGTATCTTTCAACCCAATCATAACTATCAAGCGACTGAAAGCCAGAGAGAGCGGAAAAGTGCATCCATTTTATAATTTGAAAGCGAAATTCACTTTCACTTGTGCAGCGCTGAAATGCGCGAAGCGATGTCATCTCAGAAGTCACGGGCAAATCAACTTCGCTGGAAAACTCATGGGCAAGTTCGAGCAGAGGCGACAACACTAAGGAACGCCCCTGTGCACAAGGGCACGGGACAGTCTTGAAAGGACCCAGCCCTTCGATAGGCGACGACCAATTCCATCCAGGACAAAGCGATGAATTGTCAGATTTTTGGCACGGGAAATGCTCGCAGGAGAGGGTCGCCCAACCGGCATCAGTCACCCTTCGAGCACACTCGGATGCAGGAAAGTTTCTCGTCAGAGAGCGCATTGCAGATGCAGTAGCAATCATCCAGCGCTCATGACTTTTCAAGTGATAGGCCCCCACGATATGTCCATCTCGGCAGTGAATTGACACTAATGCGCAAACTGCCTTTTGTCTGCCTCACCTGGTCTTGTTACAGTCTCTATGAAAGTCTTCCAAGTCGGAGTCGATTGCCGGGTTGGCGGAGCATGGGGTAAATCCATGCTCTTCATCTCCGGGTGGACCAAAGAATTTTGAGAATCGGGCCGATATTAGAAATTGAAGAAGAGGCATGGAGAATCAGGATGAGTGACCTGAGTCATTACTCAGAAAAATACCATAGTCGGCAGCGTTGGTGGAAGACAACTAGCAAATGCCTGTATTTTTTGACCTCGAGTGGTTTATTACTGCTAAACTCGGCTCACTCGCAGCCCATCACGGCAGAACAATCATCGAAGTCGGATGCTACCCCTCAAAGCATCGAATCCACAGACACAACCTCTGCGAAAGAGGTCTATCCTTCGCAAAAGCCTGCCACGTTAAAACCAGCAGAAGAGCCACCTGCCAGTAGCGGTGCGAGCGGATCAAAGATCGAAAAAATATCGGAAAAACAGACACAAACAGCACCTAAATCTATACCTGTACCCGTGGTCGCTGGTCCTGAAAAACCGATTGGCCATAGTTTGAAGACTCCCGAAGCGCAGAAGCGCATAGAAATGATGATGGCTAATGCCCAAAACTCCGGGAAAGTTGGCCCCCTTGTTGCCGCTCCCGCTCCATCAAAGAGCACCCAACCATTGGTGGGAGGCCGGTATGGCTTTTCCGCAAGTGGTCAATTCACGGGTGCTCCCAAAGCACTGGTGAGTTTAGGAAACTCATCCCCTGCGTTCGGCCTCGTGGTGGAGAAACTTCATCACAGGATGACCCTTTTCCGTATTTCCGAGAACGGCCAATATGAATTGGTCAAAAGCTACAGAGCAATTACCGGTCGCGACCCTGGAGATAAAGTTTCACGTGGTGACTTGAGAACTCCAGAAGGAATTTATTTCGTGACTGGCAAGCTCGACGATCACACTCTTCCAGCGAAGTACGGTCGTTTGGCTTACACGCTCGATTATCCAAACATTTATGACAAGCGCCAAAGAAAATCTGGCTATGGCATTTGGATACACGCCACCGACGATGCGAGTCGCCTTCAGAAACCCTTCGACACCGAGGGTTGCGTTGTGGTGAGCAACGAAGATATTGCAGACCTCCAACAATACATAACCCCCTTCGAAATTCCCGTAGTCATTACCAAAGAGATGACCTCGGTGAATGAAGGCGAACTCGCACCCACTCGCAAAAAAGCTCTGGAGATGGTTGATGCTTGGCGCAAGGCCTGGGAGTCTTCGAGTTTCGAATCGTACATGAGTTACTACTCCAAGAATTTCAGATCTCTTGGAAAAAACAAAAACCAATGGCAATCGTTCAAAGCAAAACTGGGAGATGAGCGAGGCTCCGACATTCGGGTGAGCACAAGTGAGCCTAAGATTGTAGCCTTTGAAGACCAACTTCTGGTTGTATTTCTTCAGGATTATCAATCGAAACAGCATGCTGATTTTGGCCGTAAGTTCCTTTACCTCCAGTGGGAAGGAGACCGTTACAGAATTATCGCCGAAAAGTGGTACCAAGCCCCCAGGACAGAAACGGCTTTAAGAGCATTCAAGGCTCCCTCAAAGCAACTGTGAGAGAATGCGCCGAACAAGGACGCGAGGTGCGCTAAAATGTCTATAACATCTCCACGAAATTCGCGTGACAAACGTCTTCACGTTGTCTTTTTTACAGATGCGTCGAAAACCAAATCAACGTCTATCAGTCTGCGAAATCTTGCCCTCCTTGTTGCAGGTCTCTGCTTCTTCTTTTCAACAGCAGGAATTTCGCTTTATCTTTATAAGAATAACCACTCTCTTTTGGGACAAAAAAACGAATACATCAGGGAACTGAAGTCATCGATCGCAGCCTATGCAGTGATAAACGAGAGAACACAGCTCTCAATGGCGAACGAGATTGATCCCCAAACCGATCTCACTCGCAAAGTTGCTCAGGAGATTCAAAACCCCTCAGCCGTTGATAGAAAAGCTCAGCCAGGTGGGAGTGACAATACACTCGCAAGCCTCCAGTCAAGCTTATCTAGTTTGAGCACCGTGAGCGCGAGTCTTGCAAGAAATGAAAAGAATCCTCCTCGTCCGATCGATTTTGCCGAATCAAGACCTCCCGCAATGGCAGAACTTCAAACGTCTGACCCGGATAAATCATTGGCTGCCAAAGACGCAAAAGCAGTCCAGTCAAACGACCCGTCACCAAAATCAGCCCTCACTGGCGTTCAGGTCGAGCAACAACACACAACAGAATTTAATGGGCAAACAACTCTCCACTTTCAACTTGTAAATACCTCCCCGTCTCGGGGACGGACATGGACAGGACGTGTCTGTGGGGTGGCAGAACTTGCCACCACTCAAAACGCACAAAAGGCCGGTCAGGCGGGGCTTATTGCCATACCCAGCGGAGAACCTGTTAAAAATTCACAAAACCCGATTGACTCATGCGCCGATGGCGAACTTGTCCGTTTCTCGCGTTTGCGCCCCACTGAGCTCATTGTACCCGCTCGCCAGGACTCAATAAAACGCATTACTGTCTTCTTTGTTGAGTCTGGAAGCAATCGTACACTCACGCAACAGATTGAACTTTAAGAGAAAAAAATAGTCCTTCGGGAATTTACTCTCCTTGCCTCAAATAAAATCCATCTCCTGCCGAATGACATAATGAAACGAGGGCGGGAGGGCTGCAAATGAACCAGCGCAACCTAATTATGGCATACGTTTTGGGAACCACGTCAGTCTCGACGCTGATGGGTGGATTTGTTGCCTGTGGAGCGCAGAACTACCGAATCTCGGTTCATGGCGAGACCGCAGAGAAGGTTGATCGTCCCAACACGGGAGCGAGCGGTGCGAATCTTGCAGCGGGAAACTTACCTGGTGTTCACAGCAGCAGCGGCTGGAAACGCGGCTTACCGGTGCGATTTTTAACAAGTGAGGAAATAGATCCGGCCGTCGTAACACAGCTGCAAACAGCTATGAAGAACTGGGAATTGGCCGTAGGCAAAAGCCTATTTCAATATGAAGGAGGTGAAAAAAGGAAAGGTGGAGATTTTAGGCAATTGTATGAGCCTTTGAATGACAGTGTGAACGGAAACTATTTTGATAGCAATTGGTTCAAAACAACAGGTAAGCCAAACAGTGTGCTTGCCACAACAATTTGGGAAAATAGTCCAAAGGATACTTCGTCCATTGTAAAGGCAGATATCCGTTACAACGCTGAATTTTATATCTTCGGAAACTCATTGGAAGGATTTAGCGAAGGAAAACGAACCATTGTCGACATGGAAAGCTTGGCGCTTCACGAGCTGGGCCATCTCTTAGGGCTCACTCACGTCAACGAAACTGAAGATCGCTTCAGTGTCATGAACCCATCACTCTTCATAGGAGAAGGAATGATCACGCGGCGTCTCAGCAAGGGTGATATTTCCAGAATCCGCTCGGTTTACGGAGTCGGTGACCCGACACTCGCACAGGCCCTCGAGACAGCCGACGATTTAAGCGAAAGCGACCAGCAATCTTTAGAACAAAACAAGTTTTAAATGTGCGTTTTCACACACCGGGTTTGTGCTGTATCAGCCAAGCCCGGTGTATCAATTCGTTTCTAAAGTCTGGTGGAAGAGTTTTCTTTGAAATTTCCTCGAAGCCATAGCGTTCCATCAACTCAGAGTCCATTTTGAAGCTTCGCAGATTGTTTGAAAAGAAAAGCTTACCTTTTGCAGACAGCCTTTCTAGGCACCTTTCAATCATCCAGACATGATCTCGCTGAACATCAAAGACGTCTTTCATTTTTTTCGAGTTAGAAAACGATGGAGGATCCAGGAAGATCAAATCAAAAAAACCATCCACATTCGGCCTGCGGAGCCAGTCACAAACGTCCGCTCGAATCAAAGGATGCGCACGGGAATCAAAACCATTCAACTTCAGGTTCGCTTCGGCCCAATCGAGATATGTTGAACTCAAATCAATTGAGACAACCTGCCTCGCACCGCCCCCAAGAGCATGAACGCTTACGCTCCCGGTGTAACAAAAGAGATTGAGCACCCGCAGATGCGCCGAATTCTCAAAAACCCACCGCCGAGAAAGTCGATGATCTAAAAACAGCCCGGTATCGAGGTAGTCTGACAAATTCACAATAAACTCAAGCGATCCTTCCTTCACTCGATGAAGAACCGATTGCTTGTCTACTTTTTCGTATTGGGAGAGGCCTTTCTGCCGCTGCCGCTCCTTGACAAAAATATCACTTTCCTCAACCGAAAAAACATCCTTCACTCCATTGATAACATCAAGAAAACGAATCTCGTCCCGCTCTTGATATTGAGGATTGAAGTATCTGTAGACGACCACTTTGCCCGCATAAAAATCGACGGACACAGCATATTCAGGAATATCTTTGTCATATACCCTGAAGGCGTCACAAGAGAATCTCTGCGCCCAGGTTTTGTGATGCTTGTGGTTCTTGGCAAGGCGATTGGAGAATGCTGTCATAAAATTTCAGAGAGTCTCCAACGGTGATACTCAAAACCGGCCAGTTGAGTATTCCTCAAAGAGCGACCAGCATCGACTGTCCCGACTGTAAAACGCAAGCATGACCCTTTCCTGCTCCCAGGCCTTGTAGGTCGCAGAACGGAATGTGTAGTAGCGCACATGCAACCCAGAACTCTTTCCAGAGACCATGTTGTCCGGGGTGGGCATGAAATCGTCAAGATAATAACACTCCCCGCCATCCATTCGCATGAAAGGAAGCATGACTGCAAACCCCGCATCTTTTCGGCGTTCAGGCACACCAACGCAGGCGGTCAGGCCAACAAAAGACATCACCATCAGTGCCTTCAGCACAGCTGTCAGAAGAGTGAGCGAGAACTTCACCAGCTCCTGCGCGGCCCTGGTTGAGTTGTTCAAAATCGCTGCCATAATATCAGGTGTCACAGCTTTCTCCCTTCGGCGCTCTAGGGTGTATTTCGGAGAGCTTCGCGCCACCATGAGGTGGCTTTGGGAATCTTTTTCAAGACAGGACGCTCGAATGACATCAGATGGGAAATTAATGTCGAGTTTGCTGAGGGCATTTTTCAAATTTTCGGGGCAGGTAATTCTCTTATTTAAGCTCCAATTCATGATGTCGGGATGTGAGAGCACTTCGGTAAAAGAGTTAGGCCGAACTTTTGAGCAGAAAAAGGAAATTCAAACTCTGCTCACTGCAAGCAAGCTCGTCGAATGCAAACTCATTAACCATGAATGGTTTATCCCAGGAGACGTTCAACAAGCGCAAATTGTCAGAAACAAAGGTCAGCTAGCACTCATCTATCAGGCCATGCTACGTACCGGCCCTCGAACGGTTTATCAAAGCCTCTCTCCAAGTTTTGCATTCCAAGGCGATGGCTTTGTCGTTGGTATTAAATCATCACCCAATGTGAGTGATTTCAGAACTTACGACGACTCCGCGGGCAATATGTGGACAGTCAGTCGGATCAGAAGCCCCGACACGGAACTCACCAAGGGATTAGTTGAGGTCAACAACAAAGATAAGACCTTTCGAACAATTCTTCCCACTCCGGCAAATGAGACCGTGCAGCAGATTTGGCCCACACTTCCGGCCGGAAACGGGGTTAGCAATGTGGTTGTCCGCACTACACCGGTTGAAGATTCATCCTCGGCAGACTCGGCAGACTCGGCAGACTCGGCAGACGAAAGCACATTTTATTGGTTTCAAGTGGGCAGCAGCGACAATTCTGCGCGCAACCTCGGAACGTTTCGTTCCAACAAAATGCGACTTCAGCCAGCCGCATTCGTTGCTCTAGAAAGAACAGCGGAGCCAGTCGCAATTTCAATCGTACAACCTCAAGGCAATGAGGAGTCGCTAGAGAGCCGACCATCGAGCATACCGACGCGAGTTTCACTCAATCGAATTTTCACTCGAAATCCACAGGAGCGCGTCATTTTTTCTGGCAAGGGTAATATTATGGCCTTGAATGCAGCAGCACCAAATGACTCTGGCCTTCACCTGGCCTGGGTCTTTTCGCCACAGAAATCAAGCTCGAAATATATCCAGACCACGACCCTTAATACGAAAGTTATACCGGAGCGATTCTTCAGCAAGAGTGCAATCCGTGAACAAGAAAATATTCTGGTCACTGAGATAATCTATGAGGGCAACGATCCGGAATTTTTGTTTACAAAGAACCAAAACCAAATTATTCCAGTTCTAGGCTGGTGGGGCAAACTTGAAACTGAAGTGACCGTTTTGTTACAGCCAATTCTTCCCAACTTTCGAAACGGAAGAACCACAGCAGTAAAAGCTCCTGATGGCTCTCCGTTGGGAATGTCTTTTAACCCAGTACTAGCAGTGATTCCTCCGAGAAACTTTAACAGAGTTATGAGCTTCAATGCAGCACCATCTGCTTCCGAAAAAAATATAATAGTTCTATCTAATCGCAGTGAATCAGCTGAATTACAGAAAGAAACTATTCTCTATCCTTGCTCATTTTGAGGGTCCAGTTGATTCAAAAAAACAAGAAAAATAGGCAACATCTTGCTTCAGAATTTGATGCTGAAAACGCGCAACACATCGCAAACGTCATAGCAACTCTAAAAAACAATCCACCTCATGATTTTGCGAGTGCCGGAAAGTGGTACGATTTGTTTTCTGAACTTTCAGATGCCACCAACGAAATACAAATACAACTCGATCTGCAGATATCTCTTGATACAAGTAGCCAGGAATACGCGAAAAGAATCGAAAATTTCGAAAGAGAAATTCTCATCCAATTAATTAATTCGCGTGCATATCTCATGGATATTTATTTGCAATCGCCCTGGCGAGCATCCATGCACTCGGATGATAAAGGCAAAATAGAAACAGAGGTGCAAGCCAGAAGAAAATTAACCTCTCCAAAAGTTGCAGGCCTTCAAATCGAGGAAAACTCACTCGTCCGAGAGTTCAAGTCATTCAACGCAAATACGACGTGCAATTATTTCGGCCGAACAACTCCTTTAGGAGTTGTCATTGGCAAACTCAACGATCCCCGTCCGGATGCTCGTAAAGAGGCGTTTCTTGCTCATTGGAGAAAAATTCACAGTTCCCGGGATTGGCTCGAAGGTCTTTTCACAAAACTACTCAAAAACAGAATAGAACAAGCAAATGTTTCTGGGGCCGGATCATACACCAACCTTTGCTTCTCCGAGCTGGGGAGGTTTGATTACACTCCAGCAGATTGCAAGACCTTCCGGAACAGCATTTTTGAAAGCATTGTTCCCTTAGTTTCCAATTTGCAGTCGAAGCAAATGCTCAGTTTGGGGTGCAAATCTCTTCGCCCCTGGGATCTCAACATTTGGCCGCGCATTGTTCCCTCAGAACAACCTTGCCAAGGCGATTTGAATGAAATTCTAAATGCAGGTGGACGAATTTTTTCAAAGATTCATCCTGGGTTTGGACATTTTTTCGCAACGATGCGGAAAGAAGGCTGTGTCGACATACAACCACGAAGCACAAAGGCCCCCGGGGCATTTTGTGTTGTACTTCCCGAGAGCAAAACGCCATTTGTTTTCGGAAATTTTGCTGGACACTTTCGGGACGCATTCACACTTATTCACGAGTTTGGGCACGCACTTCACGGTTCAGCTGCTCTGCAAATTAAAAATCCACTTGTGCGTCATCCTGGCCTTGAGTATTGCGAAGTTGCCTCTATGGGTTTGGAGTTTTTATCTCAACCTTATCTCAACGAATATTGGCCACGCCAAGGTGATGCTCAAAAAGCATGGGCTCTGCATTGTTTTAATGCTCTTCAGTTTTGGCCGTTCATGGCACTGATCGATGAATGGCAACATGTTGTCTACGATGAAATGCTATTGGATCCTCATGATCGAAGCACACTCTGGAAACAACTTTCTAATAAATACCGTCCAAACTTAGATTGGTCAGGAATCGAAGAATTCGAGGAGCTTGGATGGTTGAGTCGGCCGCACCCAATGACATCGCCCTTCTATTATATCGATTATGGCATTGCTCAATTGGGCGCAGTTCAGCTTTGGCTCGAAAGCAAAAAAGAGAACTCTAAGGCCGTGGAAAACTACATCCGTGGGTTGAGCTTGGGTGCTCAACGGAGCCTTCCACAACTCTTTTCTGCCAGCGGCCTAAAGTTCGATTTCTCGAAAGAATGGGTTGAAACCCTCGGAAGAGTTCTCTTCGACGAAATTGGAAACTTGGATTTCTAAAAAAAAAGGGAACCTCGCGGTTCCCTTTTTTACACATTCACCTGAATTACTTACGAATGTTAAGCGCAGCAATCAGTTTTTGGTACCGACCTTCGTCACAACGACGGAGGTAGTCGAGCAAACAACGGCGCTGGCTAACAAGTTTCAAAAGACCGCGACGGCCTGAGAAATCTTTTTTGTGCACTTTGAAGTGCTCAGTCAGCGAGTTGATGCGCTCAGTCAAGAGTGCAACCTGGACTTCGGATGAGCCTGTATCAGTGTCATGAAGTTGGAATTTCGAGATAAGAACTTCGCGTTGCTGCGTGGTCTGTTGCATGTTACGACTCCCTGCATGCTTTTTGCGGAAAATTCCGCCGTTTTTTGTGGTCAAAACCAGACTGGGGTCGGCCGACCAAAGCCTGTACCGCCATACCAGTGATGACCTCTTAGACTGGCTGGGCTAGCACCCCATCCAAGGAAAGGCAAGCCGAATGCGTCACCTGCTACCACCGGGGTTTGGACTCGGGGGCCACATTTTAACTACACTTTCCGGACCGCGCGAACTCGCCGCGTGCGCACCAGTGTCTGTGGGACTTGCAGCAGGCAGCCCCGAAGATCTCATGCTCCGAGCCATCATGGCCTCAATGTCTGGCGCCGGACACACGATACCCAATCCAGCCGTGGGATGTCTCGTAGTGCAAGACACCGAAATCATTGCTGCAGGAGCAACAGAGGCATTTGGAGGCCGGCACGCAGAGCGGGTCAGCTTTGACAAGCTAAGGAACGAGGGTCGTTCTACCGCTGGCCTAGACGCGTATGTCACCTTGGAGCCATGTTCGCACCATGGTCGCCAACCTCCATGCTGTGAACTTTTCAAAAACTCAGCCTTCTCTAGACTTTTCATAGCCGTGGGCGACCCTAATCCACTGGTGAACGGACGTGGATTGAATTACGTCGAAAAGCAGGGAATTCGGGTTATTACTGATCTTGGAGTTGCCAGAACAGCAGCAATTGCCTGGCATCTTCCTTTTTTGTTGCAACATACACTCAACCGGCCTCTGATAGCGGGGAAGTGGGCACAAACACTCGATGGCGCCTTGGCTGATCTCCAGGGCACATCGAAATGGATCACCGGAGCGGAAGCTCGAGCACACGGCCACTGGCTACGACTAAAATACGATGTCGTTGCGGTCGGCCTCGACACTCTCCTTGCCGACTCCCCCTCGCTAACAGTTCGAGATTGTTGGCAACCCAACAACCGACAGCCGCACGTTTGCATTGTAGATCCGCTCGGACTCAGTCGATCCAGCGACAGGATATTCAGAACCGCGATCGAGAAAATCATTGCAGCAGCAAACAACAGAAAAGTTGCTTTGGTTTGTCCGAGCAGCCACATTGGCGCGATTCGAGATGGCATTCCGCAAGAAGTGACTCTCCTTGGATTCGAACCACCGCGGAACTCGACTTTATTTGGATCGATACTCAGTGATCTCTGGAATAGCGAGCAAACTAAACAATGGCTTGGCCGATCGCCGCAAAGTATTTTTGTAGAGGGCGGATCGACGCTACTTTCGCTGCTTATTGAAGCAGATACTCTTGACGTCTTGCACGTCTTCACCGCACCAATGCTCCTCGGCGGTGCGGCGCGGCGCGTTGGTGTTGGCACACACGGCTCACCAAATCTTTCAATGGCTGCACATTTTGACATCCTCTCTTCGGCTTTGCTTGGCAATGATATACTTCTCGAGCTAGCGCCAAGGCGCATCGTGAATACATTTTTCGCTCGAGGATGAGCGCAATGATAGATTTATCCACAACAACGAATTCCCCCGAGACCGGCGACACAGCCGCGTCTCGATTTAGAACTGACAAACTTTCCCTTCTGCTTTTGCGCTTCTTAAATCGCCTCAAACAAACGGGAAAGTCGGTTCACACAATTTCTGCCTACAGAAACGATCTATCGACGTTTTCCCAATTTCTGGTTGCCGAGAAAATCGACCCTCGCGACTTCCAATCACAATTCCAAGAGCGATGGACTGCCTATCTTGGATCGCACGGACGCAAATCTCCTGCCAGCGTGAGACGCGCGCTTATGAGTGTCAGAACGTTCCTTCATTTTCTCATCAAAGAGAAAATCATAGAACGTTCTCCTTTACTGGAAACCAAGTCTCCCAAACAGCCATCACACGATCTTTTAATGGTGCGACCGGAACACTATTTTCGATTAGTTCAGACCTTATGCTCAAAAGAGCGTGCACACGACCCAAAGGCAACTCGTGACCTAGCCCTCGTTCAACTGCTTGGTGAATGCGGACTCAAGGCCAGTGAAGCGTCGCAGATGCGATGGGCAGACGTCATGTTTGAGGGCAATCCGATCGGCGATGAATCCACGTTGACACTGCGTGTTTCTGGCCAGAACGAAAGACTCATCAAAGCTCACAACGAAGTTGCACAAGCGTTGTGGAAACTGCGCGAAGCCCGAAAGCAGCTAACACTTCCGGTGGGGTTGCAGGACAAATTGTTCTTTGGTTTTCTCAATGTGAGTCGCCGTTTGAAATCCGATGGCCTTCAACGCCATGGCGTGAAGTTCGTGATTTATGAGGTGTGCGACGAAATCCTGGGCATTCCGTATAACTCTGAGAGTTTGAGAAATCATGCGATTCTCAGATGGCTTGAGTTTGGCTTGAGCACTCAGCAGGTCGCGCAGCTGGCCGGATATTCTTCGCTCAATTCACTTGAGAGATTTAAATTGAAGGCTCGCGGCCAAAGACGACCAAAACGTCAGACGAAGAAAATCTCAACCGCAAACGAGAGCTCGACGAATCAATCAGTCACAATCGAGAACAACAGTTCTAAGGCCGAGGGAGGATTACTACTTTCATGATTCCTCAGACCATTGGACACTGCGAAATTCTGGAACTTGTCGGTTCCGGAGGGCTCGGAGAGGTGTACCGCGCCACAGATAAAAAAAATGGAAACACCGTCGCGTTGAAGCGCCTGCATGACAAATACCAAACCAACCCTAAGCTACTAGGCCTTTTTCACAAAGAAATATTGATGCATTCGCAGGTCTGCCACAAGCACTGTGTGAAATTCATTGAAGCAAATCTGACCCCACCGAATGCACACATTATCACAGAATTTATTGAAGGTATAAATTGTCACTATCTTCTCAAGAAGATGGGCCCAATTCCGCCTCTCGTTGCATGCTGCATTGCTCTCGATCTCCTTCAGGGACTCGACCACATCCACTGCCTTGACATCGTCCACTCCGACCTCACCCCGGCAAATATAATTCTCGAGGTCACCGGACGAATCGTTCTGGCTGATTTTGGTCTTAGCTGTAAACAGGAAGTTGAAGACTACGAGGGGATGACAGTGGGCACGCCTGGTTATCAAGCACCGGAAAGACTCACGCACGACCCAATGACTCGCGCAGCGGATATCTATAACGCAGGAATCATTTTGCACGAGTTGCTTCTCGGAAGTCGTCTGTTTAGCAATCCAGACCCCAAAGATGTCATGGCACGTATGAAGTCTCTTCCAGTGCAAATCCCGTCCTCCAGCGATGCGCAGGTTGACGAATATTTAAAACGCATGCTTAAAACTGCTTTACATTTGAACCCACAAAAACGCTTTCCATCGGCTAGAGATTTCATGTTTGCCATTTATCAGGTCCTCAAGGCCTATGATATTCGTTATACGCGCCGGGCAATTCTGCAGTGGATGGTCGACGTGAAACTCACAACCCTTGCGTCTGCCGAACCTCGGCAAACTATTTACACTCGATGACCTCAGCTTCGACTCATCGAATCGTTTCGTTAGTGCCGAGCCTAACAGAAACTCTCTGCCATTTTGGAAAACAGCAATCAATTGTTGGCTGCACCGGCTTTTGCACCGAGCCAAAATCACTCCGAAAAACAGTTCCCTCTGTCGGCGGAACCAAAGATGCCAACGTCGAAAAAATCATACAACTTAAACCAAGCCACGTAGTTGTTAATCGCGAAGAAAATACGCAATCAGTGATCGCAAGACTGAGAGAGCTCAAATCGTTGCATCAATTCGAGTTGATCGAAACCTTTTTGGAATTTCCTGAAGATAACTTTTCTCTTATTGAATCGCTGGCCCAAACCTTCGAATTTACACAGCAGGCTCAATTCTGGTGCAGAGCTCAGAGAACAAATCTTTCTGAGTTACAACGAAAAATGAATGGCAAAAAAGCATTCTCTTTTGTCTATTTCATTTGGATGAATCCCTGGATGACAGCCGGCGACCGCACATATATCTCCAGATGTCTCGAACTCATTGGCGGCGAGAACGCACTAAAAACAGGAACTAATTTAGCCGAACGCTACCCGGTGATCACGCCCTCTGACAGAAGAATTCTAGATGCTCGATGGCTGCTTTTCTCGTCCGAGCCATTTCCATTTAAACACCGGCATATTGAAAAATTTTTGGACCAATCTGGCGAAAAAAAGTCATTTGTAAAAGTCGATGGACAGGCACTGAGTTGGTATGGCAGTCGATTTGAATTCACGCTCAAAGAATTGGAGACTCTACGTGCAAAAGTGGAAGAAAATTAGAAACATTGTCTGCATCCAAATACTTGCCATTGTTGCAATACTTGCAAGCCCTCAAAACAGTTCGGCTCAGATTTCGCAAGCAGATACCCCGCAAAACGAATCGGGAATTTCTCAACCAACTTATACTGTTGTTTCATGCAACGATGGCGACACCTGTAAACTAAAAGCACCAGACAATGCGCAAATTAAAGTTCGTCTCGTTGGTATCGATGCTCCGGAAAGCGCAATGAACCGAGGTAAGAAGAAAAAAGAGGGGCAACCTGGCGCGCAAGAGGCAAAATCTTATCTCAACACTCTGTTGGTCGGAAAAACTGTTACGTTACGCGGGTACGGCACAGACATGTATGGGAGAAATTTGGCGGAGATTGTAATCAACAATGAATCTGCAAATCTAAAAATGGTGACAGAAGGCTGGGCAGAGGTCTACCGGGGAAAGGCGCCCACCAACTTAGATATTAACTCTTTCGAATCGGCGGAGAACGAAGCACGTAAGGCAAAACGAGGTATTTGGTCGATGCCTGGCTACGAAAGTCCGAAGTCTTGGCGAAAAAGACAACGAAATTAAAAAGACCTCATTTCTCGGGCTCTTTTTGAACCTTTTTCTCTTCAAGATAACGTTTGAGATATGCTGCAACCGACGTGGCGATTCCAGCCGGCAAGCCAGATCTCTCTACGAGTTCCGACTCGCTCGCCTGCGCAACTCTCTCCACAGACCCAAACTCTAAGAGAAGCTTTTTTCTTCGTTTCGGGCCTAAGCCTGGAACATCGTTCAAGACGCTTCGTAGACTCATTTTATCACGCTTTTTCCTGTGAAAGCTGATAGCAAATCGATGCGCCTCATTGCGAATTTGTGTCACAATCTGAAACTCAGGACTTGCACGTTGAAGGAATCGTGTGTCGGGGGTGAGCTCTGGCAACAAAAGGCCACTCTCATCTCGCTTGGGAATGACAATTCTCTCCGAGCTCATCGCAACTTTGCCCGAGCGAAAATCTCTTTCGGTACGTGACTTGGCAATTCCAAACAGAGGAACAGCATCCAAACCGAGGCTTTTGAGAAGCCAAGCAACCTCTCTCACTTGAGGCTCTCCACCATCCACCAGTAAAATATCTGGCACTTCATGGCGTCTATCATCTTTGAATCTGCGGCGGATGACTTCTCGCAGACTCGCAAAATCATCTTGTCCGACAACATCCCGAATGATGTACTTACGATAATCTTGTTTCGACGGTTGGCCATGCTTAAAGACGACTCCCGAGGCGACGGTTGAACCGCCCTGAAATGTGGAGATGTCGAAACATTCCATCCATGTGGGCATTTTTGATAACGACAGGAAATCTTGAAGCGCAGTCATCCGACGCTGGCCCATTTCATCGGAATTTAGGCTTTCCTGTAATTTACCTTTCGCGTTCTCGCCGACCATGGAGCAAAGTCCGTCAAACGCCTCGGCGAACATCTTTCTTTGAGTTCCCTTGAGTCCCTTGAGCTCATCAGGCTTTGTACTTGAAAAAACGCGCACCACAATGGGGTGTCTTTCCTGGCGCTGAGCTTTTTCTCTCTCAAGGGCGCTTAACAAAGAAGACAACTTCCCCATTCTGGCTTCGTTCAGTACATTTCCACACGAAGGAAGAAAAACAGATTTGGGTAATTCATGATGGGCGTAGAATTGCCCGACAACCTGGTGCATGAATTCGGCCTGAAGCGCTAATTCCTGATTGACTGGTTCATCATTTTCCAAAGAAAGATCAGAAACCCTATCAAGACCATCACGAATTAAATGCGAATTTGCTCCCACGAATTTGCCATCTCGAACAATTGCGACATACACAGAAACGCTCTGACTGCTCCAAGCAAAGTCAAAGATGTCTGCATCGAATCCGGGCAGCAGTGTGACACTCTGCTGCTGAGACAGTTGCTCCAATGCGCGCAACTGGTCGCGCAATTGAGCTGCCTTTTCGTAATTCATAGACCGCGCAGCATTGGACATGTCGGTCTTGATTTTCTGGACAAGCTCGGTCGTTTTTCCCGATAACAATTCTACGACTCGATCAACGAGGTCGGTATAAATGTTTTTTTCTACCGCGAGCTTGCAGGGGGCCAGACACTTTTTAATATGGTAGTAATTGCACGGACGCGTCACGGTCCGGAAAACATTTGATGTGCATTTAACGAGCGGAAAAAATCTTTGAATGACGCTTTGCGTAGCGTGCAATTGAGCAGCGTTGGAATATGGACCAAAATAAATTCCACCGTCATTGCGCCGCTTGCGAGTTTGCAAGACACGGGGCCACTCTTCCTCGAGAGTCACCTTCAGATATGGATAGGTTTTGTCGTCCCGAAGCAGAATGTTATAAGGCGGACGATGGTGCTTAATGAGGTTGTTCTCGAGGAGCAACGATTCATTCTCATTGTCGACCACGATAAACTCAAAATCGTGTATTCGGGCGACCAGAGCCTTGGTTTTTGGGGTGTGTTTGTCTAACCCACTGAAATAGCTTCTTAATCTATTTTGAAGATTTTTTGCCTTACCGACATACAAAACTTTCGCGTCGGCGGATTTGTGGATATATACGCCTGGATAGTTGGGGACCTTTGCAAGTTTGTCTCGCAGAGCGGCCAATCGTTCGTTTGTTGTCAACGCTCCACACTCCTAAGGAGAGACTCTGGTGAGTCCAAACTCTCAGCTTCATCTGACCAATGATTCATTCCTATACGCCTGCCAATCCGAATTCGCAGCACGCACTAAGAAGGACGGCACTTTCAAGTCTCATATCCGATTTGAATCATTTCTTCTGGACCAATTCCAGCGGCCGCTCAATGCTAACATGAACGATTTTGCGCAGGTCGTTTCTGCCATTACTGCGCACCACTTCCAGGTGACACCGCAATTTCGCCGCCACGAACCTCTCAATCTTGAGACGGTCTCGTATTTTACATGCGGCATCGCGACATTATTTGCTGACCTGGAAACTGCGTGCAAAGAAATGTTTGGGCTCGGACTTCCAGTGATTCCCTCGGATCCGCCAGAGTATTCTACAGATGCTCCCGTTTCCAATGCTCTTCTCGATGCTCGGAGCAACTACCTCATCCGAATCGACGAAGATGAGACGATTTCTGAGCCTTTTGAAGGTTTCCCATTGAAAGCATTAGGTGCCCTGGCAACCAGCGAGCAAGTGATCTTATGGTCATGTGAGCTCTGGGATACCGTCGCAGACGCAATTCACTCCTCGCTTGGAGAATATGCCGACACTGCTATGGCGTTCGCATATTGGAAGTATCAAGCGCTCGAAATAAAGGCGGACATCGATTGGCGGGTTCGTCCGCCCGTCGGTGAGGCCTACGCAAAAGCTTTCAAACCGATGCTGCGAAATGCGCGACTAGACCGCGGCTCTGGAGGAGATCGAGGCGGACGCGGCGGCAAACCCTCCTTCTCAGACAAAGGGCGTCCAAGTTCTAACCGTTCACAGCGAGAACACGGGCCACGGGACAACGGACCGCGAGAGCATGCACCCACTGAATTAAGCGCACCTCGCGCGCAGCTTCCGAGTGAACAGCTCGAACGAGCGCCTTCCAAGAAGCACGTCCAATCCGAGCGCCCTGAAAGTAAACCTGAGCTAAAAGAGAGTCCAGCGCGTCGCGAGAGCAGAGAAGGGCGCGAACCACGGGGAGGCTCCGATCACCGCCGAGACCGCGGTGATCACCAAGCTTCGAACAGTGCACCTCAGGCCAGCGAAAAGCAGCTCGAAGATGCGCTGAAGGAAGTGCACAAGGCAATCGCATCACTCAAGGTAAATCCGAATCTGGGCGAAGTTGCTCTGAAACCAACCAACAGCTTCATTCGCAGACAGCAGCATTCGCTGGCAGTTGAACTTGGCTTCGATACATTAAGCCGAGGAGAAGGCCGAGATCGTGGTGTTGTCATTCGTACGTCAGCTGCACACGTCTGATTTTCGATCGGGAATGTGCTCTTTTTATAGCCCAATTCCAAATCACTTGTCATAAGCCTCTCGGGTTCTCATAAACGTATTTATGAGAACCCGAATCAATTTAAAGCCAGTGGCTTTTTCAACATTACACAACAACCAACAATTGAATTCTATTTTCAAACATTGTTTGCCATTGTTCATTGTCGTTCTCTTCTTGCTTCTCCTCCCTGGAAACAATAACTCGAAAAATCCAATCCAAAGCTTTGCAGGCCTTAAAACATTTCAGGATCTTCGCTACAAATGCATGAAAATCAATGCAGAAAGCAGTCTTGAGGAGCTGAAAAATAACTTTCTTACAAACAGTCGAATTGAGGACGCAAGCCTTCGGGAAACTTTTCAGCATGCTGGGCTATCGCATTTATTGGCGCTGTCCGGCGGCCAAACTGGCCCTGCAGCGGCATTCATTTGTCTCAGCATTGTTGCCGTTCTAATTGGTTTTCTCAGCATTCAAAGAAAAATGGTGAGCTTCAGGCTCATTTTGTTTATTGGCAGAGTCGGAATTGTAATTGAACTTGCTGTGATTCTTTTTCTAGTTGGCCTCTATCAATCAACTGGTGCCCTGAATCGGGTTTTTTCTTTTCGTTTAGCAAGAATTTTTGCATATGCGGCAAACTTTCAGGTTCGCCCAATTGTGAGAAAAAATATCCACATGATTCCTCACATTTTGGCAACTCTTCCCTGGGTTTTAGCGTTTTTAATCGGAAAGAACCCTACAAGCGATCTCTCATTTCTTCTTTCATCTTTGGGAGCAATGACGGCTCACTTGAGCTCCTCAATAATATCGCTCCTATTTGCCCTAGACAAAGACAACACCAATAGAAACTCACAACCCCTTTTTCGAGCAATAAACCGATTAGTTGAAACTGTCGCTCGATGGATAACAATTACCGCACTCACAAGCGCTATCATGTGCATCTTTTGCTTTCAGCTTTGGCCCATCGACAATCTCACCAACAAGATAATGGCAAACTTGCTCGCCGGACCCGTGGTTTTACTGCTCATAACTCCCGGAGCACTTGTGATTAATGCCTCGCTCCTTCTGAATTTTGAGCTTTTCCTCACGACAGCAACCGGTTTTTTTTCCTTCGGAATTTTTATCTTTCTGAAAATCGGCCAAACATTCGCTGAACAGGGAATCACTCGTGATGATTCAACTCGTATGCAGTTTCTGAAACAGGGACATTACGAGTGGTACGATCACCCATACCTATTCCTCCTTTTACTCATTGTCTGCATGTCTGGCCTCAACCATTGGATGCACATGCGAAAGCTCCGCAGGCTAAAAATATACCCAGAAATATCGATTGTTTAATTCAGCAACTCTCTGGCGCCCGTGTCTTTAAAATATTTGATAGAATGCCGATATGGCTTTGGGAGGTTCAAATGAGAATCGGCTTTACGAAGATCATTGGTGTTTTTTCATTGTTGTGTTCTCCCGTATGCTCCTTCTCTGCAGAAGCAGCCCCGAAAGGGGGAGGGGGTAAAAGCCTCGAAAACAGTAAATCTTTAAAATATAGGTCGAAAACCGAGGTCAATTTCGACGACGCAACAATTGAGGGTTCGGTGCGCACCCCTTACGGTCAGTCGCTCAATTCGCGTGATCAAAACTTCAACCGCAATTTTATCAAGTATCGAAAGCACTTTCACGACCAAATGCTGCTGAGTACTGGTGGCCTGTCGCCGTGACGCTGCACTTTAATTGAGTCTGATTTTTACTGCGCAGAGCTCAACAGTTCGTTGAGCTCGTTTTCTTTTAGAACCGGGATTCCAAGCTTTTTGGCTTGGGTATACTTTGTTGACCCAGATTCCTCATTGCAAACTAAGAAGTTAGTTTTCGACGTTACTGAGCTCGCTACCTTGGCGCCGATGCGCTCAAGTTTTTTGACATACACCTCACGGGGTTGAGACAAGGAGCCTGTTATACAAAGGTTTTTGCCAGCCAATGGATGATCTGCAAAAAGATCTCTCTCACTTCTGCTGATGTCGGGGACAACCTCAATATAGCTCAGCAGCTCCTCGACCCAAGATTTGCGACCCTCGAGCGACTCCAAAAAGTCGGCTGCCGATTTACCCGCCCATCCACGCTCTTCGGAAAGCTTATCGGACGTTGCAGCCATGACAGACTCAAGTGTTCGGAACTTAGCTGCTACTTCGCGACATTTTACAATGCCGCCTCGCTTCAGGCCGAGGGCTGCAAGAAAAATAGAGAGAGGAACTTTTCTCTTGCTTTGAATCGACCCCACTAGGTTTTCTGCAGAACGTAATGCGAAACCCTCTAGTTTAAGAACATCATCAACAGTCAGTCGAAAGAAATCGGCCGGCGACTTCAATAAGTTCGCCTCACGAAGTTTGGTTACTGTCCTATCAGAGAGGCCAAGCATCTCTAATGTCTGCGCAAAATAAAGAAAAGACTCCTGATCTTTAGGAGCACAGGAGATACTCTGTGAACAGTAAAGATCTGGCCCGGATATTTGGAGAGGAAATCCACACGGACATGTTTGCGGAAAAATGTATTCGGTGTTTGAAGCTTTTTCGAGGCCAATGATTGACGGAATAACCTCTCCGCTACGGGTTATTTTAACCAAAGCACCTGGCGCGTAACCACCACTTCGAATGAACTCAGCATTGTGAAGTGTTGCATATGAAATGACGGCTCCGGAGAGCTGAACTGGCTTTATATGGGCACGAAAAGTAATTTTTCCGCTGCGGCCGATGTTTGTTTCAATTGCGAGAATTTCTGTGACGGCAACCTCACTCTCCTGTTTGAATGCAATGCTTCCGCGCGGATGGTGGCTAGTAGTTCCCAGAGCATCAAAAAGTTCCTCGTCGTTAAGCCGCAAAACAAGTCCATCAATTTGATGATCTCGGTCATCCTTGAATGCGTTGAGTGCTAAATCCTGAAGATTGGAAAGAACATCTTCGCCCTGAAGTAACTTTGTTGTTGCCTCGGGAAGTCCCGTGTCAAATCCCATTGTCTGTAACCACTTCAACTTTTCGAAGTAGGTTTTACCGATGATTCTTCCCAAATCGGAAGGGGTTTGTAGCGTTTCGTCGTGGTGAGAATCGGATTTTCTGAATGCAATAACATCATATGAGCGAAACTTGAGAACGTTCAAAACGTCGACAGCTTCGTCCACTTCCTTTCGACCAAATGTTCCAGGGACTGCATTTCTATAACTATCAAATCGCTCTGAAAATCTTGAAAATTCGCCAATTGGAAAATACACTTCACCGCGCACTTCGAATCGAATGTCTTTGCCTTGTGAAATGCTGCGCAGGTGTTTCGGTAAACTAACAACATGCATCACATGGGACGTAACATCCTCACCCAGTTGTCCATTACCGCGCGTGGCTGCCCGAAATAGCCGACCCTCAAAATCGTACTCAATGGAGAGCGCCATACCATCGACCTTATCGCTCAAAACAATTTCTCGGCCGGCAGCAAATTCGCCCAGTTCCAAGGGTTCATAGGTTTTGGCCAATGAAAGCATTGGCGGCCGGTGTGCCACTTTAGCGGTCGAATCTTTTACCTTGTAGCCAACAAAACTGAGGGCGGGATGAGTGGGATCAAGGTTGCTGAGCTCTTTTTCGAGAGCGTCATAAGCCTCATCACTGATCGCGGCACGGCCCAGATAATAAAGTTCTTTGTAGAGTAATATTTGCGACGCAATTTTTTCGGTTTTATTTTTTTGATGCGTTTGAACTGGATTCATAGCACGGTTCACTCCTGGATTAACCACAGAGTGAACCGAAATCATCCTGGCATCAACAGGCAGATAACAGTTCCAGCGGGCTTAATCTCCAGATCCTGAAAAAGTCGCTGCATTTAGAACAATTCGGCGTTTGCGACCCTCTTGACCCAAGGCTCCATGGTCCCAGCCCGCGTATTTAAGTTTCGCTTTGGAACCATCTTGAACGAAAATTTCGGCGCGTTTGTTAAATTTGATTTCCATCTTTCCTGCATTTTGCTTTCCCGAAAAGATTCGCTTGCCATCGACAGTGACCTGAATCTCGAGAGCCTCAGAAAGTGTCAGAACCGCAGCTGTAGTTCCCGACGCAACTACACTATTCGCAGGAGGAGGAACTTCATCGGGTTCAACTGACTCCTCCTCTGCCGTCGATACTGCTGCTTGCCCAGGAATTGCAGCTGCACCTATGGACTCTGGTGATGAAGGCTTAGCATCGGAAACCGAAGAGTCCGGATTGGACTGAGCGTTCTCGACTTTTGCGCCTTCAGGCATTGTGGGAGTTCCAGCTTGCGATTGCGGGAGCGCCCCAGGTTGTGACTCCACTGTTGGTGCCGCAGCTTGGTTTTGAGTGAGAGCGGTCTGTTCACCCGCATCTATTACTTTTTCTGATTCAGCAGAGCTCCCAGAGGAGTTTTTTTCATCTCCGGCAACAGCTTCGGATGCCTCGGAACTTGCTTTGTCGTTATTGGAGCGCACGAACACTTGACCAATGATCAAGGCTGCCACGCAGGCGGCCATCAGACCAACAGCCCATCGCGTCATGGAGGAAGGGCTCTTAGACTCTTTAGATTCACTTTCGGTTTTTTCGATCTCGGCTGAGTGACTCTTAATATATGTTTCAGCTGCAAGGACTCCCGGCGTTGCGGCTGGAGCAGCGTCAATTGGCTGTGAACTATCGACTTTGAGCAGCTCATCTGAAACCGCCTGATTCAACACTGAGGCGTCTGGCGTTGCTTGAGCTGAAATTTGCTGGATTTCGTGAGCAGGGACAGGCGCTTCAACAATGTGTTGTGGCATTACGAGCGGCACTTCTTCCTGATGCTCAATCACCTTTGGTGCCATTTCACGCGACTCACTCCGATTCTTTCCATGCTTTTTGCCAGCTTTTTTTGCAGGCTGCACTTCAATACGGGGCGTTTCCTCTGTCTTCAACTCTGTCTGAGTCAATTCAAAATGTTTCTTGGATTGCTCTATTGGCTCAACGGGAGCGGTGATGACTGGCCGACTTTCAGAAGCCGATGATGCGTTCATTTTGGGTTTAGGAGATTCCTCAAGCACGTCGAGAGTAATGCCAAGAATACTTGCGACATCAGGGGTAATAACATCCAATGGCTCTTCTTCTGGCGTTGACTCAATGACCTTGCGAATCGAACCCGCCGCTGATGTGCGCCGAAACTCTTGGTGTTCGTTCGGTTTTGCAGCGCGCTGCATTGAGGCCAAGGTATTTGTTCTCAGTATCGGCTCAGATGGTCGATTTACGACCGTAGGCCGCGATTCCAAATTCGCACGAGCCTGTCCCAAATTACGATCAGCCGGCCGGTCGCGATTTTGCCCCATTTGATAGGGAGCCTGAGCGTCGTGTTCGGCGGGCATGACCGACTGGTTTGCTGCTTGATCGAGTTCCGGAACAGCAACCGAGAGCTCACGTGCGTAGATCCTAACCAATCCTCGGCCATTGAGGCCAGGTGGCAACTCGTTCCAGCGCCCGTCTTCAATTGCGACAAGATAGAGCTCGCGTACTTTTATTTTTGCACTCAAAGTTGATGTGCTTCTACCCAATAATTCACGAGCTCGACGCAGACGATTCCCAACGAGTTGGGCAATGTCTGACGATACTCCGAGAGCAGTGCGATTGTCTGAGGTTTCCATCTCCGTTCCCATCACTTGGCGTTAACCTTTCGAGTTATTTTGCAATCTGTTTTCTCAGTGCCAGCGCCCGTTGCTCAATGGCTCCGGTTGGACTGGATTGGAGAATGCTATCTAAATGTGTCAGAGCCTTTTTTCTTTCACCGAGACGCACGGAAACTGCAGCCAATTCCAACTGCGGATCGAGACATCCCGGACAGAAATCCACCGCTCTTTGAAAAGATGCCTGTGCTTCTTTGAGCCGTCCAGAAGCGGTCTGACATTTTCCAAGATTAAAATAGGGCGCCGAATAGGTTGGGTCAATTTCGAGCGCTGATTGAAATGATATTGTAGCTTTTTCACAGTTCTTTTCTTGAAGAAAACTCAAGCCAATATTCAGATATACCTTTTCCATCAAAGAATACTTGTTGCGCTTAACGATGTTTTCTAAAACAACTCTGGATTCTTTCAGCTTGCCAACCAAAATGAGCGTATATCCGAGATTAAGACGGGCATCGTCGTCGCTATCGTCGGTTTTCAGCGCTGCCTGAAAACTCTTCATGGCAACATTTGGGTTGTTGAGTCCAAGGAACGAAAGACCAAGCAATGTGTGAACTTCAGCAGAGGCGTCAACTTGTCTCGACCTCGGAAGAAGAAACTGAACAGCGCGCTGGTACTCGCCTTGACCGACCATCTGCCTTGCCAATTCTAAACTCGCGGATTGATTCCGCGCCTGCGGTGAATCAGTTGGCGTGCTTACGCACGAACTGGCAAGTGCAGTGATGATTGTGAGCGAGCTGAACTTCAGCATCATCTTAACAACTTCCTGTTATATGTGTGCACCACGCTCTGCCGAAATCACTTGACGAGGCTTTCCTGCCACATCACTTGGTCCGACTAGTCCGTCCTTCACCATCCGGTCCATCAAACGTGCTGCTTTGTTGTAGCCAATTCTGAAATTTCTCTGGAGGCTCGAAGTGCTCACCGTCCCGGAACTGACTGCGAAGTCTATGGCTCGGTCGTAGAGTTCATTCTCGTCTAACTGGGTTCCATCGACACCCATCTCGTCAATTTTATCTCCCTTATTCCCGTCATTTTTTTGGCTAATCTGCTGAGCATTTCTTTGAACAGCTGCCATGGTTTCGTTGTCGTAACGGGTGGGATAGAGCTGGCGCAGCCGGTCGCTCAATTGGTTGATTTCGCGATCACCAATGTAAGCACCATGCCCTCGAATAATTCTGTTCGTTCCCGGTGGGAGGAACAACATGTCGCCACGGCCCAATAATCGCTCGGCACCAATGCTTTCAATGATTGTCCGACTGTCATGCTTTGAGGCCACTTGAAACGAAATTCGGCAAGGCAAATTTGCTTTAATCACACCCGTGATAACATCGACACTCGGTCGCTGAGTTGCAAGAATGAGATGAATTCCAGCCGCACGGGCTTTTTGAGCCAACCGCTGTATCGAATCTTCGATATCACGGGGAGCAGTCATCATTAGATCGCAAAGCTCATCAATTACGACAACAATATAAGGCAGTGTTGTCGGCGTTTCGCCTTCAAGTTGTTCAACAGTCAGGCGATTAGCCTGAACCTCGAAGTTGAATGCCGCAATATTTCGAACCGCAGCTTTTAGCATGAGCTTATATCTGCGCTCCATTTCATCTATCGCCCACTTCAAAGCTCCAGCTGCTTTCGAAGGATCAGTCACAACAGGCATGAGAAGGTGCCCAATCCCATCATAATTGGAAAGCTCAAGCATTTTTGGGTCAACAAGAATAAAGCGAACTTGTTCAGGAGTGCGAGCCATCATTAAGCTGAGAAGTGTGACGTTTATGCCAACAGATTTTCCAGAACCAGTTGCGCCGGCAATCAACAGATGAGGCATTCCACTCAAGTCGGCAACCAAGGCCGATCCGTCGACATTTTTTCCGAGAGCCATCGGTAAAGGAGCGGCAAGTTCGCGCAGTGAGCTATTTTCCATGACCTCACGCAATGCGACGGTTTCGCGGATCTGTGCGGGAACCTCGATTCCAATTGTACTCTTGCCTGGCTGGGGTGCCATTAAGACACTTTGAGCTTTCAACCCCAATGCGAGATCATCTTGCAGCGAAAGAACCTTTGTCACCTTAATTCCGGCGGCTGGTTCGAATTCATGTACGTTAACAACAGGCCCGGGCTGGCTTTTCACAACCCGTCCAGTGACACCGAAAGTCCCCAATTTCATTGCAAGAAGATGAGCCTGCGTTTCTAAGCTCTTTTGCAATGCTACGGGGTCACCCTGCGCAGATTGTCCAACAGAGAGCATTCCCAATAGTTCATTATAGGTTTCCTTTGAAACTGCATCCGGACCAGATGAAAGCCCACTTGCCCTGGTTTGAGCGCGCGCCGGCTGGCTCGCATTGGCACTCATTTCAGGCTGCTGTCTTTTCTCGAAATGATTTGCGCGCTGTGCTTCAGCACCGACTGCTCGTTGCGAAATGGGTTCCTGAACAACTCGCCTATATTCTAAACCTGATTCCCGCGAAGAAACGGCATTTATTGAAACTATTGGTTCCGCCTCAAGCTGAGAAGCATGATGACTGACTGCGCGCTTTTCCTGATTATTTTGAGAGGTTTTCTTATTGTCTTCAAAGGCTTCCTTTGCGATCTCACGCAACCTGTTCCAGGGTAGCCAACCCACCATCCAAACAACTGCCATCACCGGATTTACACCCAAACAAAGCGGCAAACTTGCAAGCAATCCACAGCCGAGAATAACGCGAACACCGCTTGCACCAAAGCTTGGAATTAGAAATGAAACTACGCCCTGTCCAACCCATCCACCGACTGGAAATGCGACTTGAGACAAACTGATTTCATCGCGAAAAGCTGCCACGAAACCTAGCAAGCAAACAACCATTTGCGGGTAGCCAAGCAATCTCATTTGCCAACGAGAGCGCGCTTTAGGACGCTGAAAAAGCTGAAGCGCATGAACCAAGGCTACCGCGCTGAATACATACGCACCGACGCCAAAAAGCTGAATCAGCCATTCTGCCAGATTCGCTCCAGTGGCGCCCAGCAAATTTCTAAACGTCGAACCCGTTGGTATCAACGACGTCAAAACGAGATGAAAGGTAGATGCATCTTGCGGATTAAATGAGTAAACCGAAAGACACACGACTAAGGCTAAAGCCAGGGCGAGAAGCGAACAATAATCGCTGACGTACACCGTGTTCTTTTTAGAATCCGAATTCCAATCTAAACTGAAGCGACCCATAGAGTTCACCCGTCTCATATTGCAGAGGAAACCATGGACCAACCAACTCGTGGCCCACAAGCACTGCTCGCCAACGCAATGATTGGCTTACTGTCCCCGCTGGATTCTCTCAGATTCATGCGACTCAAAAAATCACTGTTGGTCATGGGACTGGCGCCATACCTAGTTGCCTTCGGCCTCTATGGTGTGCTTGTCGGCAAAATTGTGACACCCTTGCTCGCAGGATTTTTGATCGAAAAGAATCTAATTCCTGAGCAAATGGCCTTTATTCATGGCGTGCTCGGAGTTTTGATCTGGTTTTTGGCCCTGATGATTTTCGCACTTTTAGGGCCATCCATCATCAATACCGTAGCTAGTCCACTGTACGATCTGGTTTCAGCGAGGACCTATGAACACTTTAGCAACAAAACCATGCCCAAGGAGTCCTTCGAGCAATTCTTTCGGAGCTTTCTCGGCGAATGCTCCAAGCTTGCACTTTGGCTAATGGTCACGATCATTTTAGCAACGACACCTTTTGCTGCTTTTTTAGGCGGGCCGCTTGCGCTTTGGTTTTTAGGTTGGACACACGTCGACCGCACACTCAATCTTAAATCATTGCACCTCAAAGAACGGCTCATGTTCGGCCTCGAGAACGCACCTGCCTGCATCGGACTGGGACTTTGGGGACTCATCCCAGGCCTGAACACCCTTTTCACTTTTTTGATGGCATCCGCTGGGGCTGTTGTTGTTGCAAAAGCGGAACAACGCGCTAATTAAAGAGGTACCTCATCATCAATGGCACTTGGTTTCGCATCGGCTGAAAGGAAACCCTCTTTTGCAAAGTATTCGCTCGTTTCTTGAGGCCATCAAGTTCAGCCACACCATCTTTGCACTTCCTTTTGCACTGTTGGCTGCATCGCTTGCATTTCGAGAATCGAAGTTCGAACTCATCAATATCGCCTGGATCATTCTCGCAATGGTTGGAGCAAGAACATGGGCCATGGCTATCAATCGCGTGGTTGACGCTCAGTTTGATGCCGTGAATCCCCGAACGGCGAGTCGTGCCGTGGCATCAGGATCGATTTCCAAGACATCGATGATGCTCTTTGGTTTTCTCGGGGCTGCTGTTTTCATTTTCTCTGCCTTCGCTTTATCAAAAGTCGCATTTTACTGCTCAATCCCAGTTCTGCTTATTCTGGCAAGCTACAGCTACACCAAACGCTTTACTTTTTTTTGTCACTATTGGCTGGGACTCTGTTTGAGCTTAGCGCCGCTTGGCGCATGGGTTGCGCTCCGAGGCACGTTTCCACCTAAACTGGTCCTCTTAATGGCAGGAATCACTTCCTGGGTAGGCGGATTCGACATCATTTATGCACTCCAGGACGCGAGCTTCGATTCACAGAATGGCCTAAACAGCATCCCAAGCCGTTGGGGCAACGAGACTGCCCTTTGGATTGCAAGAGCAAGTCATCTCCTTGCCGCTCTCTTTTTTGCAGCATTCGGAGTTGTGTATCACCTTGGACCCGTTTATTTCATTGGACTGTTTGCCGCCGTTGTCTTGATGATTCAACAGCACATAATTGTGCGAAAAGGATCGCTCACAAAAATAAATTTTGCTTTTTTTAATTTAAACGGATGGATTGCTGTCCTACTGTTCTTGGCTGCAACCCTGTCAATTTGGTTTGAACCGGTCTCCTAAAGGCCGACACAAGAAATTTCTTGATTGAGGAGCTTTTCACCAATGGCCTACCAACACGCAAGCATTGAACCCAAGTGGCAGCAACATTGGGCGGCACACTCGATTTTCAAAACCACAGAGAATATCTCCAGGCCTAAGTATTATGTCCTCGATATGTTTCCATATCCAAGCGCAGCTGGACTCCATGTGGGACATGCGCTCGGTTACACGGCAACCGATATCGTCGCGCGCTACTACCGAATGAAAGGCTACAATGTTCTGCACCCAATGGGGTGGGATGCTTTCGGATTGCCCGCAGAGCAGCATGCGATCGATACTGGAGAACACCCTGCCAAACTCACATACCGCAACATAGACAACTTCCGACGACAGCTAACATCGCTTGGCTTTTCATATGATTGGAAACGTGAAATTGCGACCTGCGATCCATCGTACTACCACTGGACTCAAAAAATATTTCAGATTCTCTTCGAAAAAGACTTGGCTTATCAGGCAGAGATGTTGGTAAATTGGTGCCCCGCTCTCAAAACTGTCTTAGCGAATGAAGAAGTTATTGAAGGAAAAAGTGAGCGCGGTGGCCACCCAGTACTGCGCATGCCGATGCGACAATGGATGCTAAAAATTACGGCCTACGCTGAACGTCTTCTTGCCGATCTTGACGCTCTCGATTGGCCAGAAAATGTAAAAGACATTCAGCGTAATTGGATTGGAAAATCAGTAGGCGCTAAAATTCGCTTCGCACTTGAAGAGTATCCACAAGAACAAATTGAAGTTTTTACAACTCGGCCCGACACTCTCTTCGGTGCAACCTATGTTGTTCTTGCACCAGAGCATCCGCTGGTTGGAAAGATCACGACACCGCAATATTTAGATGAAGTAAAACGTTATCAGCACACAGCCGCCCAAAAATCCGATCTAGATCGCACGGAACTGAACAAAGAAAAATCCGGCGCTTTCACGGGAACATCGGTCATTCATCCTGTCAATGGAAAGCAAATTCCTGTCTGGATCAGCGACTATGTAATGATGACCTATGGTACGGGTGCGATCATGGCGGTTCCAGGACATGATGATCGTGATCACGAATTTGCGCGTGCTTTCGACTTACCCATTTTGCAAGTTATTGCCCCCAACGAAGGACAACACGACATTCAATCCGCGGCATATTCTGGTTCAGGGACCCTGATAAATTCTGATTTTCTAAACGGAATGACCATTAACGACGCAAAAAATGCAATGATAGTATTTCTCTCAAACAAGGGCCTGGGAGAGGGAAGCACCACTTATAAACTCCGCGATTGGCTCTTTTCCCGCCAACGGTACTGGGGAGAGCCAATCCCCATATTGAAAGATGCTCAGGGAAGCGTTGTGCGTGTTTTGCGCGACCAGGAATTACCTCTCACGCTTCCAGAGGTCACCAGCTATGAGCCAACGGGTGATGGCAAATCGCCGCTCGCCAACATTTCCTCATGGGTTCAGCGCGGAAATGAATTTTTGGAGACCGACACAATGCCAGGAAGTGCAGGTTCGAGCTGGTACTTCTTACGTTTTTGCGATCCTTTGAACGCCAATGCCCCATTCGCTTTCGAAAAAGCAAAGTTTTGGCTGCCAGTAGACCTTTATGTTGGCGGCCAGGAACACGCCGTTGGCCACCTACTTTACTCTCGCTTCTGGACGAAAGTTCTCTTCGACGCAGGAATGAGCCCGGTTGCTGAGCCCTTCAAGAAGCTTGTGAACCAGGGCATGATCTGCCGCAATGGTGCCAAGATGTCGAAGTCCAAAGGCAATGGAGTAAACCCGGATGAAGTGCTCGAGAAGTACGGCGCAGACGCTCTCCGCGTTTATGAAATGTTTATGGGCCCGTTGACCCAAACAAAAGAATGGGAAGACTCAAATCTTGCCGGGATCTATCGATTTCTCGCGCGCATCGAGCGCCATCTTGTAGACGACCAAGGAAATAGCCTTGTCAACGACACAGCTCCATCACGCGACGATCTTCGAATTCTTCACAAAACCATCAAAAAAATAAGCGCAGACATTGTGTCACTCTCGTTTAATACGTCGATTTCCCAAATGATGATCTTTTTGAACGGAATGGCTGAGTCTAATTGTAGATCTCGAGCGGTCTGGGACAAGTTCCTGCCATTGCTTGCACCATTTGCTCCTCATCTAGCCGAAGAACTCTGGCAAATCTGTTTTCAGTCGGGAAACACCGCCATAGAAGATAAATATCCCTTCGTTAGCATGGCGTCCTGGCCGTCATTCGACGAATCACTTGCGCGCGATGATGAAGTAAAGATTGGCGTTCAAATAAACGGAAAGGCACGCGCAGAAATCACCTTACCTCTCGATTGCGATCAAGACACTGCTGTGCGTATTGCACAAGAGGATAAAATTCTTTCCGCAGCTCTAGTTGCAATGGAGTTGAAAAAGATTGTTTTCGTGAAAAACAGAATTCTCAATTTTGTGGGAGCGCCGAAATAACTATCTCTCTTTCTGACTCAACTCGAAAGGGCCGGCATAAATGCCGGCCCTTTCTATTTCACAGTCCGTTTTGTGCCCTGTGCACCGTGAAGGCGACAAGATTTACAATCTCTTCAACGTCACTGTTACGCTGGAGAACGTTCACTGGTTTGCGCATTCCAATGAGAAGTGGGCCAATAAGTGTGGCTCCGCCCAATTTATTAAGCAGCTTGTAAGCAATGTTTCCTGAAGTGAGATCAGGGAAGACCAAAACATTTGCAGGCCCTTTCAACGATGAAAAACCGAAGCTGCGCTGCAAAACGTCGGCGCTCAGAGCGGCATCTGCCTGCACCTCACCGTCCACCTCAATATCCGGTCGCATCTTTTTGATCAGCTGCGTCGCATTGATTACTTTCTGAACCAATGGGTGCTTATTACTACCGAAATTGCTGAAGCTGAGCATAGCAACTCGTGGCATCTCATTGAGATAGAGCTTCGCCGTGTCGTGTGCTTGAATGGCAATCTGCGCAAGCTGTTCTTCGGTAGGCTCAATGTTTACAGTTGCATCCGACAAGAAAATGCTTCTATCTCGCCAGACAAGCATGTAAACGCCCGCAAGCACTTTATCCGGCTGAGTTCCAATAACATGCAAAGCGGGTCGAATGGCATCAGGATAGTTATGGTGCACACCGGAAAGATACGCTTCCGCATCGCCGCGCTCCACCATCATTGCAGCATAATACTGATTTTCCTGCATCAACTCTTGGGCCGACATACGTGTCACGCCTTTGCGAGAACGCTTTTCTAACAAGATCTGCGCGTATTCAGCGGTTTTTGGTGATGTTGTTGGATCGATGATCGCTACGTCAGCAAGTCCATCCAGCTTTTGTTCACGGATGAGAGCGCGAATTCTATCCGTATTTCCAAGCAAAATCGGATCACAAATACCCTCTTCAACCAACTGCTCTGCCGCGCGCAATACGGGCAAACTGACTCCTTCTGGGAGCACAACTCTTGTTCGCACACCGCGAGCGCGATTGTTCTCAACAACCATCCGCTTGATTTTGCGAGTCACAAGTGCAGCAACTCCGAGTCGGCCCTCGAGATGGTCTTTGTAATACTCGAGGTCAAGGGTCTTTCTAGCGACGCCGCCATCAATTGCTGCCTTTGCAACAGCGGGTGCGACCCAAGTGAGCAAGCGAGGATCAAATGGCTTCGGAATCAGATAATCACGCCCGAATGTATAATCGTGGCGAGCATAAGAGCGGCTAACGCTCTCAGGAACATCTTCCTTTGCAAGCTCCGCTAGGGCATAAACGGCAGCCATTTTCATGTCTTCCGTGATCTGCCGGGCTTGAACATCGAGTGCACCACGGAAGATGTAAGGATAGCCAAGAACGTTATTCACTTGGTTGGGATAGTCAGAGCGGCCCGTTGCCATGATCGCATCACTTCTCACAGCCAAAACATCTTCAGGCCGAATTTCAGGATCGGGATTGGCCATTGCAAAGATAATAGGATCAGGAGCCATTGGTAGAATCATATCTTGTGTGACGGCGCCTGCAACGGAACAGCCGCAGAATACATCTGCACCGTCTAGACACTCGGCCAAAGTGCGCTTGGTTGTGTCGTTGGCAAAGCGCTCCTTGTATTTATTCATTCCCTCAGTGCGCCCACGATACACAACACCCTTGCTGTCACACATGAACAAGTTATCGCGACGCACACCGAGATTCAGATACATTTGTGCGCATGCAATTGCAGCCGCTCCGGCGCCATTGACAACAACTCTTACGTCTTGAATTTTCTTGCCAATGATCTCAAGTGCATTGAGAAGCGCCGCACCGCTAACAATCGCCGTTCCATGCTGATCATCATGAAACACTGGAATACTGAGGGCTTCGCGGAGCCGCTCCTCGATTTCAAAACACTCAGGCGCCTTGATGTCTTCAAGATTGATGCCACCAAAAGTCGGCTCAAGCATCTTACAAGCTGCAATGACCTCATCGACTGCTGGCGCATTGATCTCAATGTCGAAGCAATCGATGTCGGCAAATTTCTTAAAAAGGACTGCTTTACCTTCCATGACAGGCTTCGCTGCCAATGGCCCAATGTTACCCAGGCCAAGAACTGCAGTTCCATTCGAAACAACAGCTACAAGATTTCCTTTTGCAGTATATTCGAAAACCGCATCTGCATTCTTTGCGATTTCCTTGCACGGCTCAGCAACACCAGGCGAGTACGCCAAGGTGATATCTTGCTGAGTCTTGCACTCCTTTGTTACGGCAATTTCAATTTTTCCCTTACGGCCCTTGCGATGATATTCCAAAGCGTCTTCGCGAATACCCATGGTCTGTCCCTGCCTTTCTTTTACGAAACACGCGTGAATCTAGCCCTCTCTTCTCCAGATGACAACGTGCCCCTCCCGGCCTGGCACAAGCAGGAGCGCGACACAGGTCAAAGATTTGTCCATGGAAGTCCTTGCCTACCCGTCGCGCGCTCAAGCCACTACGCTGTAAATACTGCCCAAGGAGTGGTCGCCATGGAAAATATTCAAGCCAAAGGACGCTGGTACAAACTTGCGGAAGCTGCTCAACTTCTCGGAGTTTCGGAGATTACTGTCCGACGTAAGGCGAAAACGGGCCAACTAAAAGCCATCCTGCGCAACGGCAAGTACATGGTTCACCTTGAAGAAGATGCCGAATTAGGTCTTTTCATTGGGATGAATGAACAGCCAGTGACTCCAACGCTTGCGATTAATAACGATCGTCGAAGTCAGTTTTCTGGACTCGCACGCAGCGCAGACAAGCCACATCAACACACGACCACGTCGCAGAACGAATTCCTCCAAACGCTCAAACGGACTATTGAGGACCAGCAGACGCTGATTGCGTCACTGGAAGACTCGATTTCTCGACTGAGTCGCAAGCTGGCGGACGAACGAAATTCCAATAAATAATCTGATACGCAAAGAAGGCAGAAAGCAGCAAAACCTGACCCACCAAGACTACTGCACCCGTTTGACTTGAAGCTAAATCGAAACCCACGATCGTGGGACGATCGCGCAAAATCCAAAAAAAGCACGTGGAGACAAAAGTCAGGGGATGACAGATAAACAGAATTCCGTGCAGCCAGTGCTCAAAAGCTGAACATTTCTCCGAATGAACCCATTCATCTTTTGTTACGAATATGCAGGAAAAAAATCCGAGCAGAACAAAAAGAAAAAGAAAATTTTGTGAAAATGAAAAAGACAGAGCGAGCGCGTTCACGAGCAAAACTGAAAGCGTGTCGAGCGGATGGCCCCACCTTTCCCAACGTGGCAATCCACGGCGGTGGTGCAAAATAAATTCATCCACGGCAAGAGCAAGTGCTTGGATGAAATAGGGCACAAGGGCTAATAGAATCCAGTAAAACATCGCTTATCTCACAACTTCAAATAAGCTTCCCGCAATTGTTAAACCCGGTCCAAACGCCAAACTTAAAACCTTCGTTCCGTTTGGATACTTGATCTCGTCGCCGAGAATCTCGTCCCAAACATGAGGCAAGGTTGCAGATGACATGTTGCCATATTTTCGAAGAATGCTTTTGCTCGATTGAATTCTCTCGTCCGGAATTTCCAATAAATTCTGAATATGATCGATGATTTTTGGTCCGCCGGGATGAACAGCATAAACTAATCCAGGCAGAACCTCAGCTACTGAAAGCCCCGCAATTTCAAACAGGCCCTGAATATAGTCTTTGAGAGCGTCAGAAATGAGGGAGGGAACGTCTCGAGAAAGAGTCATTGCCATACCCCAGGCAACTGGAAGCCAAGTCATGGCATGGGCAGAGGAAGGTATCTGCACCTCATTCATAGCCAAAACCCTGAGCGCCCCCCCTTCACTGGGCTCATCGGCTGTGAGTCGATAACGAACAAAGCCATCGGCAAACAGACTCTGAACAACCAGCTGCTCAGGAGAATGATCAACAGGATTGAAATGAAGCGAACACAACTCAGTGTGCACAACATCAACTCCTCTTGAACTGCCTTGATTCCTACCTTCAATTGACTGCTGTAAGGCAAGTGCCCCAGCAATGCGGCTCGCAGGCAATGCGGCATAACAGCCCATATGGTAGGCATGAAGGACTCTGGTTTTGGCAGCTGCGCCGCGCTCAACGACGAATCTCTGCAGAGGGCTCGGAGACAAATATCCCGTGCAGCTGACGTGGATAAGATCCAACCCAGTGCTCTCTTCAGGAAGAAATAGACTGTCGCACTTGGTGCGCACGAGTTCATCAAAAACACGCTGCCTTGCCTCCATCGGCAGCCCCATAGGATGCTCTCGCAAGCGAAATATTCTCATTTCATCCCAGCGTGTGTGGTTAAAGTCGGAAAGCTCATGTCCTCTGGAAGCAATGCGCTCTGGCGAGCAACCAAATCGGCTAATAAGCTTCCGAAAATACTCAGGAGACGAATCACTGCGGCCAGCTGGAAATCCGGCAAATGCCTCTCCCGCAGAGTGTGCCTCAGCCAACCAGCGTATTGCGTCCTCTTGCGCCGTCTCAAAAGCTGGGCGGACGGTTCTAAAGTTGCTCAAGTACAACGATGGTTGCATGCTCCACCTCATGGCAAATCTAATTCACTGTGTCAGATAGGGCGTAAGAGATTCTAACATGCGTGCCGCGACAGAGTCAGCGGGCAAATCCGACAAACACTTGTGATGCCCTAGGGGACAACTCCGGTGCCCGTGCTTTGAACAGGGCTGGCAAGGAAGCCTTAAGCCCCTAATATTATGATGATCTATTAAGACAGAATCTTCCAACAGCGGACCAAAGCCAGTTTCTGGTGAGGTTGGACCAAAAAAAGCGAATGTTTTCGTTCCTGTTGCACTCGCAATATGGAGCGGCGCTGAGTCGGGCGTAAGCACAAACGATGCACGGCGCGTCAACTCAATCAACTCTGGAAGCGGCAGACAGGCGCTCGCATCAACGATCCTAAATTGGTCAAGAAACTCGGGGGCCACCCTGCGCAATTCCGAAAGCACTTCATTAATAATGAGTCCATCAGATGGGCCGCCCGACAGAACACATCGCAAATTCGGAACGTTCTCGAGCAGACGCCTTAAAAGATCTGCATGGAGACGAGCCGGATAACGCTTCGTATTCCAAACTGACCCTGGCGAACAAAGAAAAAATGCTCCACGGCTAGCATCCAAGAAACCAGGGTAAGCATTCAAAAACGAATTCAAACCCACATCACCGAATAATTTTAATTGCGATGCTCTAAAAATATCTTCAGAGACTAATCCATTCGCGAGTGCCAGATATCGAGCTGATTCATGAATTCCATTCGCATGAACTGCCTTGCTAAAGAAAACTTGAGAAGATGATGCCCCAGAAAATACAATAGTCTTATGAACCGAACTCAAAATGGCAATACAACCGCTCGAAAACGACTTGTGAGCCATCAGCAGAATATCGAGTTCCTCATTGCGAACTTTGTTCGCAATGGAAAATATTGTCTTTATTTTTCCAAAACCACCTTGCTTTTTTACAACTACAGTTTTCTTGACTCTGGAATCAAACTGGAAAAGTGAACAGCCTGCAGAATTGGAAAAAAGAACAATCTCGTGACCCGCCAAACTTAAGGCATCGACGAGTCGTCCCATGAGCGCAACATCGCCCACAAAAGCGGTATTGAACAATCCTATCTTCAAATCAATAACTCCATCACCAATGCGTCTTCGCCACTGCGGTAATAGTTCTTTCGTCGTGAAACTTCCACAAAGCCAAGCGAAACGTAAAGCCCTTTTGCAGCGGAGTTACCCGTTCCGACCTCAAGAATAATTCTCGCGACTTCATTACTTTTCAAGAAAAAAAATGAATTTTGCAGTAACAATCTACCGATCCCTCTTCCTCTGGCGTGCGAAGAAACTAAAACAAAATCAAGATCCGCATCAGAAACAAATGACCTAAATTGGACAAATCCCAAAACCTGATTCGAGTCATCGAGCGCAGCAAAGCAGAGCTTCTTCTGCGCGCTAGACTGATGAGAAGAAACGCACTCAGAGAGAAAACCATCGACTGATTCTGTTGATGGAGAATAAACACTCTGCTGCAAAATTTCTAAAATCTGACTACGTAGGCTGAGATAGAATTCTCGGCTGACCCATGATTCGCTAATATTTAAATATCGAACAGAATCGTTTTGCGCAGAAATCATTTCTTCAATTGTTCCTTCGATAAGTCATTGTGCCAGTACCAACCAACACTGAAGAGATTTTTATTACGCTCGAACGAGCCACGCACTCGATAAAAAGTTCTCGCCCGAATCACGGTTTCAACCCATTTTCTCTTTGTTTTATCCGAAACATGAGCAATCTCTCGCGCAAGCACAGGCTCAATACCTGTGAGAAGAGCTTCCTGCTTATCCTTGAAATTCTTGAGCAGGCTGTTTACTTCCTGATCTCTTGGAATAAAAAGATTCAATTTCTGAACATCAACCCAAATCAACGCCAACTGAAAAAAAGTACGAATATCCTCAGGCCAAATCTTGTTCATTGTCTCAACATCGGGGCTCACCAAATCAAGCAAAGAAAATCCAGCCAGCCACTTGGTTTCTATTGCGACTGGTTTTTCGCCCGAAGCTCTTGTTAAATTCCAAAGCGCGAGAATCGCCGCTGCGTCCGCTGAAGAAAACACTTCTCTTCCGACCGTCAAAACCGAGCGATTCACTCTACCATCCATGGTTTTGTTGAGATTTCCGGAGACATTCTCTGCATGTCCCCGGGGTATGCGTAGAGCCAACACAGCCATTGCACTAAAAAGTAACAAGCTCTTTTTCATTGCCATATTATTTCCTCTCAGCGCTTTTCTAGTCCACCCCAAACCAATGAACCGCCCCAACTTGGAAAGTGATTCTGCGAATTTCGAGCACTTTGAAAATATCGAAACTCAAATCCTAAAAGAAGTTCGTCGGTCAAACGATACATCGCTGAAAAACCGCCGTAGGCCGCGGGCTCAGAAACCTCATATCGAAAAGTTGGAATGAGATTGTAGCGGGTTTTGGAATTTTCCCATCGGGAGGAAAAGCCTAAACCAAAGTATCCATAAGGTCGAAAATATCTGAATAGACCCTTGTCGTACATCGACTCAGGAATGAGGGCATGCTGAAGATCACTCCCCAAAAAACTCCACACATAACCGCCAACCTTTGGATTTGTGCGGGCAATAAACAATCCAATTCGGCCTTGCCAGTGATCGCGTAATAACTGTCCGAGCTGCAATCCAAAGGTATTTCGCAGCTTGCGAAATACATCTTGATCGTCTGGCTTTGCCAAGTGTGTTCCATGCGGTAATCCGAGCCACGCGAGGGCTAAAGAATTTTCTCGCACGAAGTCTGATTCCCACTCAATCGGCTTAAACGATTGGGAGTCTCGTAAGTCGGCCCTGGCGCGCAGCGGAATCAGAGATAAACAAAGTCCAGCTGCCATGGGGCCGAGGAGAAAACCGAATTTCACCTTTGGCACTTTGTACATTCTCGGCTCCCGCTGTATAGCTTTCCATCATTCAAAAGGACCCAAACCTATGTCTGCTGTGCATCTTTACACGGATGGAGCCTGTTCGGGAAATCCCGGCCCGGGTGGCTGGGCTTCTGTTTTAGTCGCCAATAACCAAGTCCGCATGGTGTCTGGATATGAAGCTGCAACAACGAACAATCGCATGGAGCTTCTTGGGGTCATTCAGGGCTTGGAGGCGTTAAAGCGCCCGACCCAAGTGCACATCGTTACCGACAGCACCTATGTCAAAAATGCTTTCACAGAAGGGTGGCTGGAGGGCTGGCAGCGCAACGGTTGGAAAACGAGCTCCAAGGAGCCAGTCAAAAATCAAGATCTCTGGCTGCGACTTTGCCATTTGCAGCGAATGCATGTTCTGACCTGGGAATGGGTCAAGGGTCACTCTGGCCACACAATGAACGACTTGTGCGATAAGCTTGCGCGCTCTGCCATTCAGGAAAAAAAGGGGCGCGATGAAAGAACAACCCTCGAAGAACTCTCACAGTAAAACTCCCAAATTGATCTGCACACGCGCATCTGGATTGTCTGACTTCTGAATCACCCATCGTTGCGTGAGCTGAGAGTCACTGTTCCAGAGAGTCTGAGGGAGCGTTGTTCTTAGGCCATAGGCCGCACTGCCTGTCAGGCGTTCACTGAGACGAACACGCCATCCAATATCAGCGGCAATTCTCATTGTTGCAGCTTTTCCGCTCTCAGCATTGCGCCGGCCAATAGAGTCCTCGCTGACTTCTGAGAGTGCAATATCAGATTCTCCCCGTAAGAAGAGCCCATCCAGCGAAATCGCTTGGGGATAATATTGGAGACTCACACCAGTTGCGAGGTTTCTCTCCTCGAAGTTTCGGCTCGCAAGAGTGTCCTGCACCTCGCCAATCCAGGAGAATGACAATCCATCAAGAATCAAATTCTCATGTGCAATTCGATAACGCCCAAAAAGAAGATCAGCGGGGTTGATTTCTATCAACGAAAGCACGACTCCGGAGCTTTTTTTTTCCGATGACAAGGTCTCTAGCTTTTGTGCAACGGCCAACGAGCTAAAAAAAGAAATCGATATGAGGTTTCCCGTCAACACAAGCCGGCGAGAAGGCAGGGGGTACTTCATCAAATACACTCCTCGGTGACTTTACTCATAGGAGTGTAGATCGTGAACTCAGAACTTTGGATCGTGAACCGTCACCGTTTGAACACCACCAGGCCGAATTCGAACAACATCCGACCACAGCAAGGCACCGGCCTTCGTTTCAATTATGAGCGCATATTGACCCGGACTCGCTCCACAAACAGCCCGCAAGTAGCGAGCTGATCTAATTTCCTTCGAACCCAGCAAAAGCACAACGGGGCAAACATCTTTTCCAGTCCAAGTGTCTCTCACACTGACAACGAGGTCTTCTGCTTTTGCGCCTAGGCCAAAGGGATCAACCGAGACATACAACCCACCAATTGTTTGGCCTTGCAGGCGCGGAATCTCGACATGATGAGCAGCAAGGTCGTCCCACGCATCAGCATCGAGGGCTGCAACCGACATAAGCTCTCTACTGTCTTGGAAAATTCTACTCTTAAGATTCTCGGTCTGCTTCAACAACGATTTTGTCATGAGCTCGTCGCGTGACAAAATAACGCGCGACCAAGGTGCACCGGGCAAGTCGGGCGCCATCCGCAACTCAACAAATTCCTGACCACCCGGAAAAAACTGCACGTCTTCTAAGTTCGGCCGGATGCCCGCATAAGACGGATCGGATTGCAAAACATATTTGGCAACACGGGTCCAAACTGGAACATCATCGCCTTGCAACCAATCACGCAACCGCCTGTCACCGAAATCAGGTTGAACACCCTCGGCAGAGAGCTCCAAAACCTGCTGAGTGTCGAGTGGTTCCATCAAAGTGACACGCCGATAGATTGACTCGGCCACATCAAAAATTAAGTCATGTTCAAAAGTGGATGGCTCAACATGAACCACAAATTGCCGCCGCGATCCATTCATCAAAATCACTCGAACATCTACAAGCGAATCATCAACGTTAAACACACAAAATCGGCCATCCGACGTCAATTCAGAGAGCGAACTGACCGGCAGACCCGATTCGGAAAAGAAATGAGCCTGATGATTTTTTCGACCCGTAGTCACTGTCACTTGAGCGCCTGTCAAAGATGCCTTGGATTCACTCTCCACTCGGGCACAGAATCCACCCTGATTCATCTTCTGGAGGAGTCCAAAACTTGTTGCCAAGGTATCCACATCTGATGTCTTTTGAAGGGCAATCTCAACACTTTTCTCTCGGCCTGAAGCAGTCACAGGAATCAGGCGTCGCGTTAAGCTTCCATCAATATGCCAAACCAAAAGTTCAAAGCGTGTTCCGCGAGGAACGTCCCGCAGTTCAAATGCGCCCGAAGCGTCTGCTTGGACTTGAAAAGAAGTTCCCGCCATGCGCAGCACAACTTTGTCAGGTGCAAATCCGGCAGGAACTGAGACTCGCCCCTGAATTGTGACCCGATCTGCATCAACGGAAGCAGAATCGAGAGCAGCTGAACGACTTGAGGAGAGTATGTCGCTCATCCCCTTAGACACTTCCTCTTCAGAAAGGCTTAATTCGGACGTGCTTGATTGCAAGGATGCAGCGGATTGCTTCGTTGCAAGAACATTAGCACCACTGGCTGACTGAACGGGAGAGCTTTCAACCTGATTTGATGCAACGCTGCTCGGCGCTGCAGACTGTCTGACAATTCGAGTCGGTGTCACAGAATGAATTCGACCATTCACGACTGTGTAAGTTTTGAATGGATCAAGCCCGCCAAGCTCCGACTGGGAATCAACTTCTTGTCCAAGTGCGTATCCGTCTTCAGAAACAGATTCGTCGATGAGTGTCGTTTCAAGTTCGGCCAGCTTTTCATCGGTCATCGGCGCACTGTTCGACAAGCTACCCAAGAACTGCCGAGACAGCTGACCGGGAGTTTGCCGCATCGATTCCTGAACCATGCCATTAAAGGTACGGCTCACGCGAACAACTTCGCTCACCGGAACATCAACAGGAAATTGCACTGCACTCGAAGAATTAGATTTAAAAAGTACGATTGATTCTTGTTCGGGATGTTTCACTTCAAGTGACGCTGACAAAAAGCTTGCCTCTACGAAAGCAGCCCTCGCGGGAAATCTCAAACCTTCGACAATTTCGCCAGCCTGGATCACCACACCTTTTTGGCTGACCTCAGCTGAGGTGGATATGTCGCCTCTTAAATCGAATTCAGCAATTTTTCGCCCGGTATCATCGGTTGGCGCGGAATGTAAGTCAATCGCTTCGCCTACTTCGCTCCAAACAGAGTCTGTGACAACACTAAAATCGGCAGCCGCAAGCAGTGAGTGAGTCACCGCTGAAACCAGAATACCACGCCAGAACCACATAGAACGACGCGCACGCAAACGCTGCGTGTTCGAGATTTCTAGTATTCTACGAGAATGGGCCACGGCTCAATCCTCACAATGATGTCTGTAGGGGGACATCGGTCATATTCTCAGCCTCTCAAGCGAAAGAAGCTACGCCTCTTTTTTCTGACTCCGTCAACACTCTGTCAGGCAGAAACTTCTTCTAGTAGCACCTCTAGCGTTGTATCAAATGCCTTTTCAAAAGGGGACTTCTCGCAGTTCAATTCATACAATTCAACCCCTGGGTCTGCGTCGACGCCAACGAAAACCGACAAAACCATCCTTCCGGCTCGAGCCGACGCTAGTTTCACTCGTCGAATGCGCCCAAGCCTACCTCGGTCCAGACTCACAGCTAACCGCAAGAGTGTTGACAACTTACCAACCCAAGCCTGGTCGGATTTATCCATATTTTCCAGACAATCCTCATCTACGCGCGGAGTCCTTTTTCTATGAAATCGAACAAGCGCAGCAACGATCTCAAGCTCACGCTGACTGAAACCCATCAAGCTACTGTTTCTCAGCAGATAATGGGCATGCTTATGAAAGCCTGAAACATTCAAAAACTTTCCGCACTCATGAAGATATGCTGCGCAACGAAGAAGTTCCCGCCACTGGGGAAGTTGCTCGGAGGTTTGTGGAATTGAATCGAACAGAGCCATCGTGAGCGTCGTAATATGAAAAGCGTGCGGCTCATCGATTCTAAGCCGCTGACCAAACTCTCGAACGCTTTGCCAGCGAACGTCTTTCGAATCGCCACGCAGCCACTGCGACTCACGTGCGAGCGTATCGACAAGAATTCCCTCACGGAGCGCAGTTGTAGAGAGAGTATAGCCTGACACTTCTGCCAGATCGGCCAGGACCTTAAGAACCATTGCACCTGCGACAATTATATCAGCCCGCTTAGCGTCCATCCGCGGAAGCATCTTTCTTTCCTGAATAGATCGATTCCGAAAAAGCAACGTTGAAACTTCTTTTAACTCATCTCTCGACAAAACAGTTCCATGATAAGAGGAAGGACTTTCCTCCCCAGATATTCCGATTGCGAGCGACTTCAGTGCTTTAATTGTGCCAGAAGACCCCACCGCGAGATCGAATCCAAACCGCTTCAACTCAAGGGTTACTGGCTCGAGCCGACTCAACACATATTCCTCGAGTGAAACCAAGTCTTCTTGAGTAAAAGGATCATTGCGCAAAAATTTCTGAGTCAATCGAACTGCGCCTAGCTTAAGGGAGGTGGCAAACCTGACCTCATCCCACTGACAGAGAACAATTTCTGCAGAGCCACCACCCACATCTACAATCAAACTTGATTTATCGCGAATAGGCAGGCCTGCACGCACTCCTAGAGAAACAAGTCTCGCCTCTTCTTGACCAGAAACAATCTCAACAGACACGCCGCTGCGGGCAGACAAACGGCTCGCAAACTCAACGCCATTACGAGCCTCGCGCAGCGGATGGGTTGCAATGCACCGTACGATTGCCTTGTGTTTTTCGGCGACGTCTTTCATGCGCTTAAGCACGGCAGTCATTTTCACCAATGCATTTGCATCAAGCATCAACCTGTCATCGATATCGGCAGCCAGACGAGTCTGCTCCTTCAGATTTTCGATCACTTGAAACCCGCCGGCTGCATTGATTTCTACAACAAGCATATGCGTGCTATTTGAACCAACATCTATTGCTGCAACTCGCCCAATTCTTCCTGCTTTGGGTTTAATTTCGAAAAAACTCATTTAGAAACTCGCAATCGCGGAATGTCTTCCTGGCCAGCGTCTTCGCGTTGAGAGGATGACTCGAGCTGACGAAGTGCATCGCGGAGTCGGTTTGGCTGTGCCTTCTCAGTGCGAGCGAACTCTATCAGGCGCTCCTGAGAGCGAAAGGTCTTTTGGCGAACAACCAGCGTCTGACTGTAACTCCCGTCACTCTTCATAACGTGTGCTTTTACATTATCTCGCAGGCTCGCTGAGAGTATTTCTATGACCTTTGCCTTCAAAGGCTCAGCTTCAACGGGCCAAACAATTTCAACTCGCCTATCCATGTTCCTCGGCATAAAATCACAGCTGCCCAGAAATATTTTTGGATTCGTACGATTTCTGAAGTAGAAAATTCGTGAATGTTCCAGAAATTTGTCGATAACGGAAATCACCCGAATATTTTCAGAAACTCCTCGCACACCGGGACGAAGTATACACACCCCTCGAACAACCAAGTCAATTTTAACGCCAACTCGACTCGCTGCGTAGAGAGCCTGAATAAGTTTAAGATCAGTCAAGGAATTCATTTTGAGAACAACATGACCCTGCCCGTGGTCACGATGACAAGCCATTTCATCCTCGATAAGCTTGAAAAAAAACTCACGTATTGCGAAGGGGGCAACTTGAATCGACTCAAATTCTGGACCACCGTTGAGTTTTGATGGCTTTGTTTCTGAGCTTAAAAGATTAAAACCAGTGAGAAGATTAAAAAGCTTGGCCAGATCACTTGTCAAGACCTCATTTGCAGTGAGCATTCCAAGGTCCGTGTATAATCTAGCTGTACTACTATTATAGTTACCGGTCGAAATATGCGCATATCTCTGAAGGTGATTGCCCTCTCTGCGGACAACAAGAGCACACTTCGCGTGGGTCTTCAATCCAACGAATCCAAAGACGACATGCGCTCCAGCACGCTCGAGACGGCGCGCCCAGGCAATATTGTTGTGTTCATCGAAGCGAGCTTTTAATTCAACGACTGCAGTCACCTGCTTTCCCTTTTCCGCTGCACGAACCAACGCCTCAATGACAGGCGAGTCTCCGCCAATCCGATAGAGTGTCTGCTTTATCGCCAGAACATTTGGATCATCTGCAGCGCGCCCTAAAAACTCCAGAACGCTTGAAAAGCTTTCGTAGGGATGATGGAGAAGAATGTCGCGCTCTCTAATAACATCAAAAATTTCGCGATCATTGCTCAAGCGAGAATTTATCTTTGGATTGAATACGCTATCTCGAAGAGAGGCCTTCAACTCAAGCTTACTCAGGAACATCAGATCACGGAGATTGAGAAAACTGGAGCTCTCGTACACATCCCCAATTTCAAGCTCAAGCTGCCCACGCAAACGAGATCGCAGAGGCTCCGGCATGTCCCTTTCAACTTCCATTCTTACAACAAATCTCTGTGCCCTGTCTTTGAGCTCTAGCTCGATCGACTTCATCAAATCTTTCACTTCACCTTCGAGCAATTGATAGTCGAGGTTGCGAGTCACTCGGAACACATAAGCGTCATCAACCTCATTCCAAGGAAACAGCTTTTCCAGATGCCGCTTAATTAGATCTTCAATCACAACGAAGCGATGTTCACGCCCACGTGAGGGTATGGCCACAAACCTCGCGAGTTTCGGTGGCACTTCGACAAACGCCAGAAGTGACTCACCACTATCGCCTTTTTCTTTGAAACAAACGGCAAGATAGAGCGACAAATTCGACAAATATGGAAATGGGTGAGCCTGATCCACTGCGAGTGGAGTGAGAATCGGAAAAATCTGCTTCTCAAAAAAATCATCGAGTGCTTCAAGTTCTTGCCTGCTCAATCCGCCCACTGATAATATTGATAGTCCCTCTGCCCGAAGGCTCGGAATGAGGCCCGCTTGAAACGTCGCGGATACGCGCCGCAACTGCCCACGAATGACAAGAGAAACCTCATCAAGCGTTTCTTCCGGATCGGTTTCTCCTGGTGTCTGAGCTGCCACGGACACACCAGACTCCTGATTTTCAAGAAGCTTAAACAAACCAGACAAACGGACCATGAAAAATTCATCAAGATTTGAACTAAAAATGGAGAGAAATTTGAGTCGCTCGAGGAGAGGAGTATTTCGATTTTCTGCCTCTTTGAGAACGCGATCATTGAATGCGAGCCAGGCAAGTTCGCGATTGAGATACAATTCAGGATCATCCAAACGACGCGCTACTGTTTTGGTTCGATTATTTAGTGCGACCCGCTTTGCCCGTGACGCCATGACTCTATCTCCTCGGTGCATGAAGACACCTTGAATTCGAGCGTAGAGCACTAAGAATAGGAGCAATCAGATGAATTTTACCGGGTCAGAGATCCAGCTGGGCAGTCTTATCCCGGTTGCCGACGGCCCTCGGGATATAGGACATCAGTTGGACGTTTGGTCGCATCTCTTTTTTCAGAGTAACTCTCAACCAGGCAAGAGATGCCTTGCGATAGGGCTTCAAAACCGAACCGACATCCGGAGTGAGAAAGGAAATCAGGCGTTCAATATTTGGATTGTGGCCAAAAATCCAAACCGCAGTGTTTTTCTCAACAGGACGATTTGCAACCTCAGCGCAGACAAGACGCCAAGCAGATTCTACAGAGCCTTCCGGAGAGAAGGAGAGGTCGCGAATCACGCCGACAACCCGGCCCTCAAGGACTCTCTCGCGGGTTTGCTCAGCGCGCTCATAGCCACTCGTGAAAACAACATTTGGAAGCGGAAGATTCAACATCCGCAGCACACGACCAACTCCGGAGGCATCTCGCTCACCGCGAGGTGTCAACTGCCGCTCACTATCAGGCGTCAAATACGAGGAATCTACGGCCTCGGCATGTCGCACTATTATCAAGTCAAATTCTGTCATGTGCTCAGACCCCAAAAAAAAGCCTCGCCTGATCTACATCATTTTGAATCTGTGCCTTGAGATGTTCAAGGCCTGAGAATTTCATTTCCGTACGTATGAACTTTCTCACGGAAAAACTTATGTCGCAGCCGTATAAATCGCCGGAATAGTCAAGAATGTGCGCTTCAATCTGAAGATTTAAACCCAAAGCAATTGTCGGACGAACTCCACAATTCATAACACCAGGCCTGCTTTGAAGTTCGCCGGGAAGATGCACCTCAACAGCATAAACGCCATAAGGGGGAATCAAGCAGTTCTGATCCTTAACACCGAGATTCGCAGTCGGAAAACCAATCAGTCGGCCCCGCTGATCTCCCTGAACGACAATTCCGCTCAGGCGAAAATCTCGTCCCAATAATCTCTCTGCAGCTGAGAAATCTTTCGCAAGAATCGCAGCGCGTATTCTGCTCGAAGAGACAGGAGAGCCCTCAACAATTAGAGGCGTCGACTGTCGAGCCTCAAAGCCAAAGCGACGCGCCGATTCTTCGAAATGCGACCAATCTCCGCGCCGATTCGAACCATAGCAAAAATCAAATCCGATGACAGCACCGAAGATATTGAACTTTTTGAGAAGATAATCAGAAATGAACTCATCAGCGCTCAATTTTGCAAACTCTGCGGAAAATTTCTGGACAACCACCGCATCAACTCCAGATTTGAGCAATAGGTTGATGCGCTCCTCCAGGAATACAAGTGAAGGCTTCACAGATTGAGGAGAAATAACCGAGGAGGGATGCGGATCAAACGTGAGTGCTACTGTTGGACGTTCATTGGCAAAATCACGCAGCGTTTTTAGGACGTGAAGATGACCAAGATGCACTCCATCGAAGTTTCCAATGGTCAGGGCAATCTTTTTTTCAGCAGTCAAAAGCTCCGTGTTGCCGTGAACCATGAAGTTTCGATCAACCATGCCCTGCTACCTGTACCAACGAGAAATCTGCGACGTTGTCGTACAACCTTCTGACACGCAGCAAGAGAGCAAGCCGATTTTGCTTGATCTTAAAATCTTGCGCATTCACAAGAACCCTATCAAAGAAATTTGCCATGGGGTGGCGTAAGTCAGCAAGAAGGCCAAGATACGACTCACAGTTGTTACTCTGCAGGAGATCGTGCCCTTCAGACTCAGCCCGTTGCAAAGCATCAAAAAGAAGACGTTCTTCTTCCTCAATAAAATGTTCGGCCTCAATGGCTGGTCCTTCGCCATTTTTGAGCATTTCTTCTGTCAATGTTCGGCAGCGCTTGTAGGGTACGATAGCAAGTGCAAGTGGCGCGGGTTCATCGCCTTGACGCAACAATGCGCGGCTCGTTGCCTTCGCCCAATCCAAAGATGCAGCGACCGTTTGAGTCACAAACGAGCGCTCACAGCCTCAACAGCGCCTGCATCAAAATTTGATTTCCAAAGAGCCCGCAAGCGCGCCAAGATAAAGTTGAACACCTTTTCATCTGTGTCGGCCTGCAAACTCAGGCCTCTGAGTTTGCAATTTTCAATCGTGATGCGGATGCAATTCGACAAACTGAGCACAACCGCGGGCGCATCTCCATCTGCCCCCAAAAGCCTCAAAATCGCCAACGACATACGTCTGAGACCAAAGGGATCTTTATTCCCTTTAACGTCGGTTCCATGACCAATCAAAACCACAAGGGAGTCGAGCTTGTCGGCCAAACTCAGAACTTTGCCCAAAACACTTGAGGGAAGGGAAGCGTTCGCACCCGCAGGAGCATAATGCTCTTCGATGGCATGAGCGACGAGCTCACATTGGTCCCCAAAAAGCTTTTGCTCACGCACCAAAATTCCGCCCATGAGCCCCTGCATTTCATCAGGAAATTCCTGGACACATCCCGATTTTAAATCGGCCTTACAATAGAGTCCGGCGGTTTCCGCGGCTCGAGTGACAGAAGGATCTGCATTTCGGAAATGAGAAGAAAACTCGCGGGCCAAACCTGCGACGCGTTCTGACTTATCGCGTAAAGTTCCCATTCCAGCCTGAAAAGACTGATTTTCTAGCTTCTCGTATAGGTCGTGCAGCGGAGTTGAAAGATCCCCATCAAAATAAAACGCACCATCGTCGAGTCGACCTGAGACAACTGTCGCAGTTGCCTCAATCATGCCTTCACTGTTTGAGCACGGATAGCCTGCAACCCCAACATAAAAGGGCATCGCCAATCCTGATTTCGGATTCACAACCGAAAGGTAATTCATGTGCTCTCGTAAAACGCTTGTAATTAAACGTTCGGGAAGTCGCATGTACTTCTCTGGTATTCGACCCAAGAAAATTTGAGGGCACTCCGACAAGCCCGCAACCTTATCAATCAAGCCATCCATGCCTTCGGGCAAAACACCGCCCACGGAAGCCGCGAGCTTGGCTGCTTTGTCAAGAATAATGCCTCTGCGCTTTGTCCTGGAAGGTTCAACGTCGAGGGCGCGTATCTTCTCGAGATACTGATTTGCATGCTCAATATGGATGGGATGGGGGTGCAGAATGCGTTGTCCGTATGTGACATTTGACGAGGTGAGTCCGAATGCCGAAACAAGGAGAATTTTCTCGTCGGCCAATGCACATATCCAACGCACTGGACGAACGAATGGCGTTGCCGCCTCCTCAACGATCCACTTCATTTTTAAGCCAGATTCTATGCCTTGGCACCAAGAAACAAATTCACGTGAGAGACGGGCTGGCAGATCGCCGCCCACTTCTTTTTTCTCCACAAACAAAAATGTTCCATCTGTGCGCTCTTTCCACTCAAGCGCAGAGACCTCGACTCCCAACTTTTTTGCAAAGCCAATGGCTGCCTGTGTAAAAGAGCCATCGGCTGTGCGAGCGATTCGCTGTGCAGGTCCCCAGAACTCTCGCACAACCGTGGGTTCAGTCGAGGGTAATCCGCGACAAAGTAAAACGAGTCTTCGCGCCGAGACCAAAATTTCATGATCCACTTTTTCCAGCGAGGCAATGAAATCAGGCGCTGATGAGAACCTATCGTTGCAGTTGCTCTTCCATTTATTAAAAGCGAGCTCAAGTTGCTCCGAGGCTGCTGTCTGAAACGACGGCGGCATCTCTTCAACACCCAGCTCAATACAAAAACTCACCGTGTCACTTGGGGCAGCGGGATGCTCTGGAATGACGCGATCAACTGCAGCAAAGGGCTGAGATACCTTTGCAATAAAAGGAAGCCGTGGGTCAGCGGAGAGCCGTGACATCATCGGAAAGCCAAGCTTTTCACGCTCAGCCTTATAAGTGGCAGCGCACAGCCGCGCGCACTCCCGCACTCGGCCAATAAAACGCTGCCGTTCACTCACTGAAATCGCACCGCGTGCATCGAGAAGATTAAAGGCATGCGATGCTTGCAAAACATAATCATATGCGGGCAAAACCAAATTCATGCCGCAGAGATCTCTCACCTTCACTTCACATTGTGCGAAAACGGAAAATAGATAATCAACGTCAGCATTCTTAAAGTTGAAATGAGAAAACTCGAATTCGTTTTGTCGGAAGATATCGCCGTAGGTAAAATGATCGTTATAGGGTATGTCTAAGGCGCTCTTCAGGCCTGTGGCGTACATATACAATCGCTCAAGCCCGTAGGTAATTTCTCCGGAAACAACATCGAGATCAATTCCACCCAACTGCTGGAAATATGTGAATTGGGTGACCTCTTGGCCGTTGGCTCGCACTTCCCAACCCAAGCCCCACGCTCCAAGCGTTGGTCCCTTCCAGTCGTCCTCAAGAAGCGAAATATCGTTTTCTTGCAAACGGATACCAATATGCTCGAGGGATCGTAGAAACACATCAACGATGTCGGAAGGCGCGGGCTTCAAAAAAACCTGCAATTGAAAATAATGCTGAAAACGATATGGGCTTTCGCCATATCGACCATCGACCGGTCGGCGACAGGGCTGCACATAGACACTACGCCACGGCTCAGGCCCCAGCCCCTTAAGAAACGTATGAGGATGAAACGTACCTGCGCCCATTGCTGAATCGTAGGGCTGGGTCCACAAACACCCAAATCGCCCCCAATACTCAATCAAGCTGAACACAAAACTCTGAAAATTCTGCATACATCACCTTCATTTGGAGCTGGTCAGAAGCCAAGGCCCAATCACCACACTCTATGCCAGACAGTGCTCTGCCGCTCGCCAACCGAGTCAATCATCCGACACAAACACAACGCATTGGTCAGAATGCACACTCACCGAACCGATAGTTCAGCATCGAGGATTTAAACAATGCTGCGAGCGAAACTCTTTTCGGTACTGTTCTGTTTTAGTCTAGGTCCACAAATATCGAATGCGCACGGCTTTAACGCCAACTTTGTCGATATCGTAAAAACATTCGGTGGGAAATACCGGGTTGTGATCAAATACACCCACGTGGAGCTAGGAGAATATCGCGAAGCATTCGTTGACTTTGAAAAGAAGGAAGAAGCCATCAAGATTTTCCAGGATCTCGCTCGCGGGGCAGACTTCTTTCTTGGTGACATCAAGAATTCGGTCCACTTTCATAATCCCGCAGAAAAGCAGCAACCATTTTGATTCTCACCTTGTGGACAAAAAAAAGCCCGGACACGTCCGGGCTTTCTTCATCACGCGATGCATGAACACTCGAGCGACGAATCAAACAGATTCCGACGCACCACCAAGGTAACGACTCGTAATACGAGCAGCCTTACCCTTGAGTTTCTTGATGTAATAAATGCGTGACTTACGAACTTTACCGCGAGCCCTAACGTCGATGCGGTCGATAAGCGGCGAATGGGTGAAGAAAGTTCTGTCAACACCAATACCACCAGCAGAAATTTTGCGAACCATGAAGGTGCTGTTGGTCGTTCCCTTACGGAAACGAATCACTGTTCCTTCGAACGCCTGCAAACGGAATTTGGCGGAGCCGTCTTTGTTCGTACCTTCTGCGATCTTCACCATAACAGATACGGTGTCGCCCGCACGGAACTCAGGAAGAGCGCTTTTACGGAGAAACTTCGATTCAAAAAGAGCCAAATCTGGATGCTTCATAATAAACACCTAACCCACGAGAGAGGAACCTTCAGGGACTTAACGGTATCTCAGTGAGAGAAAATGGTCGGGGCGACAGGATTCGAACCTGCGACCTCTTGCACCCCAAGCAAGTGCGCTAGCCAAGCTGCGCTACGCCCCGACAGAGTAAAAGACTAACCAATCAACACAAATTACTGACCGAGAGCTATCTTAACTTTTTCAACTACAGCAGAAAAAGCAGCCGCATCATGAATTGCAAGTTCAGAAAGCTGCTTACGATTCAAACTCACTTGGGCTTTTTTAATGCCGTTCATGAACTTGCTGTAAGGCAAACCGTGTGAACGCGACGCAGCATTCAAGCGCGCAATCCAGAGTGAACGGAATTGACGCTTCTTAACCTTACGGTCGCGATATGCATACTCAAGGCCCTTACGGACAATCTTGACCGCAACGCGGTAGGTTTTGGAGCGAGATCCACGGTAGCCTTTTGCAAGCTTTAGGATCTTCTTGTGCCGACGACGAAGTTTAAAACCACGCTTGGCGCGAGCCATATTTACCTTCCTTTCCTCGATAGCCGGAGCCCTCGAATGAGGGACTTAAAATCCGGAGTACCGGTTGAGACACATTAGAGACCGCTGTTAGGCAAGCAGCGCTTAACCAACAACATATTTTCAGCACGCATGATCTTCGCCTTTTTAAGGCGATTCTTACGTGACCGAGTCTTCTGACCCGTGAGGTGCTGCTTACCCTGATGAGGAACCTTCACTTTACCGGTGCCTGTTACCTTGTAGCGTTTTGCAGCCGCACGCTTCGTCTTAATCTTCTTGCTAGACGGCGCTTTTTTACCACCGTTAGCACGGATTTTTTTTGTCCGTTTTCCTGACTTTGCCATATGCTTGTCCTTCTCTCGACAATACACGTTTAAACCGAGCCGACCTTATAGCATGCAATTTGAAGCATGCAAGGATTTTAGATGAGTGTTTTTAGGTAAAAAAAAGACTCTCTGATCGGTATGTTGAAGAATGAACAATTGAGATGGACCGGGAGGAAGAACCCTAACAGACAAAGCTGAGGGAAGGATGGTGAGCCCGCCCGGACTCGAACCGGGGACCAAAAGATTAAAAGTCTTTTGCTCTACCAACTGAGCTACGAGCCCCACCAGAAACCCGTACCTAATATCACTGAGAGCCACTGTCAACAGTACATTGGGGAATCGGAAAAAAATCTTCACCCCTTGTTCGGGTTTGCAGGAAACACGACATTAAGTCCCAATATATTCAGGGATGACGATGAGTCTACTGAAGCAAATTATTCGAAGACACGATGAGCTTTTGTCCCGCGAGAGCACTCGCCCACGCCCTGGAATGGGTCTGCTTCTTTTCGTTATTGGCCTGACCTCTACAGCCGTCGGTTGGATAACAGATGACAAAATTGGCAAGTTATTAGTCGCTGCAGGTGGTTTTAACCTGGGACTCGCCGCAGAAAAATTCGCGCAGTATCAGCATCGCCGTGTTGAGAAAACACGGAACGGCAATTGAAGCGAAGCCATACAACGAATCGCTCTGATGAGAATATGCATTGGGCATTTGTAAACGAAGAGTTAGTTCATTTTTGAAGCCTCGTGATCCGTAGGTCGACCCGAAAGCGCATCTCAATCCTGCGAAAATTTAAGGAAAACCAGCTTCGATTTCATAAATAAAACAGAAGTACCGACAATCACCTCAGAGCCGCTTGATGGCCAATCTCGGAGGTTTCTTTGACCAGGAATTTTCTATTGCTCGCTTCTGTATCTATGATTTTTGTCGGCTGTGGAGCTGCGAACATTAATGAGGATCAAGCACAACCTGTGAAACGGTCACTCAGTGGAGTCGACCACGAGAATTCCCAGTTGGCAAAAAAGAGCTCCAGAGTGAGCACAGTTCCACTTAATCTGCCAAAGCACCGGAGTCCAGCCCTCCCTGTTACAGTAAACTCCTCTCCCGCAGCACCAGCGAAGGAAGTTACCGCAGCGAACACAGATGAAGTCAATGCGGTTACAGTAAACTCCTCTCCCGCAGCACCAGCGAAGCCCGAAGCTGGAGAATCTCCGCAAGCCGCACTTGACCGCCAGGTAGCCGAATTTAGAGAGCGCATTACGTTTGTTGATCTTACGTACAAGATCTGTTTGGGCAGAGAGCCAGACAGCCCTGGATTGCTTTCTTGGTCGAATCTTATTGCAACCAAGAAAGCAACTTTTGAACAAGTACAGACGGGTATATGCTCAAGTGCGGAGGGACAGATTGCTCGAGCCTACAAAGAGCTCCTCGGACGTTCTCCAGATCCTGATGGGCGTGACGCTTGGCTCGCTGAGTTGAACGGTGGAAGACTTTCAATTGAGCAAATTCGTCAACTGATTGAGAATTCCGATGAGCGAAAGGCCATTAACCTTTTGCAAAAAATTAACAATTTGAGGGCCCAAATTGCCACGCTGGAAAAAGAGAGAAGCGTCGTAGTTGCGCGTTTAGCGGGTCTCTGACTGCATTCAATTTCCGAACTCAAAACAAAAAGCCCCAGGAGATTACTCTCCTGGGGCTTCGAAATAAAATGGCTGCACCGAGCTACTCTCCCACAGTTAAAACTGCAGTACCATTGCCGCAGGCGGGCTTGACTTCGGAGTTCGGAATGGGATCCGGTATTTCCCCGCCGCAATCAGCACAGCC